>ERZ831634.712-NODE-712-length-40200-cov-4.750480_pt1 | contig 40200 bp, 30 predicted proteins | sample MGYA00519953_ERZ831634 | MGnify/ENA primary metagenome ERZ831634 (study PRJEB31850, sample SAMEA3708718) | human gut metagenome | biome: human gut; feature: human-associated habitat; material: faeces | place: China | collected 2014 ... | reverse complement strand
TAGGATAGGAAATGGCTATTTATAGCTATATATCCATAAGTTTTGTATCTTTGCACGCTCAAAATGAACGACATGGATATTCTTGAACTCGCCCTGCATAATCAGCAAACCGCTTGGAAGGTACTGGAACATACCGGTATTATCCGGGCATGGGAACGTATTGGGGCAACCGTTCATCTGGTAGGCTCACTCAAATCCGGTCTGCTGGCAAAGAGTAGGGATATAGACCTGCATATCTATACCGATACATTGGATATTGCAGCCAGCTTTTCTGTGATGCAGGAACTTGTCGAACGGCTTTCTTTAAAGGAAATCCACTATAATAATCTGATTCAGACAGAAGAAGAGTGCATCGAATGGCATGTTCTCTACGAGGATGAAGACAGGAACACATGGAAGTTCGACATGATTCATATTCGTAAAGGCTCAAAATACGATGGTGTGGTTGAAAGAGCAACTGCTGCCATTATGAACCGACTTACCCCTGAAATCAAGCAAACCATCCTTCAAATAAAATTCGATGTGCCGGACGGTGTGCAGATTCCCGGCATAGAAATTTACCATGCTGTTTTCGTGGGTGGGGTTCGCAGTTACGAAGAACTGGAACAATGGAGAGAAACCAATCCGCTGACAAATAGCTTAGATTGGTTGCCGTAATAGAAATATGTTTAAAGTAGCCCTGCAATACCATAAATGACTAACCTTGTACATATCGTATGTGGTAATATTGAAAATGAAGAAGATTAGAATAACAGCTATAAGAAAGGTGCAACATCGCGATTTGTCGGCTATGTACGAAAATCCTATTGAACACACTTGTGATATTGAAGAAGGTACAACTTTTATTTCAGTCGATGGGCAGAAACCGGAAGAACTGTGTGAAAGCGCATGGGGCTCAATGCGCTATTTTGTTACGGAATTAGCCAATGGAGGCGGTAACTTTTATGATGGTTGGATGAAGAATCCGCACTCGGCAATGATTTCGTGTAACGATGGTTTCCGTCCTGTTAGTTTTTATATTGAAGTGATTGAATAATGATGTGCATTAGGATAAAATGCCAGTGTTCAGCTAATAGAGAATACCAGAACTTTCCGCCCGGTTGATAGCTTCGATCACATTATCGGCATTCAATTTTGCCAATATATTCTTGCGGTGATTGTTTACCGTGTAAATGCTAAGGTTCAGTTTATAAGCAATCTCCTTGCTCAAAAATCCTTGTCGGATTAATAAGAGTATTTCCTTTTCCCGCTTGGTTAATTGTTGGTTTGCCGGAACAACTGCCGATGGAAGTATCTCACCCGTTTTCCGATTTATAACCGTCCGCCTGATTCGCTCCATAGGTGTTTGGTCAGGCGCAATGTCCACCACTCCCATAATCATCCATGCCTTTCCATTTTTGTCTTTCTGAATCACTTGGTGGCGACTGATTACATTCACATATTCCTGCCAGGCATTCAGCATACGAATCTGGAATATCTGCTGATAATCATTTCTTTGTTCCTGCGGAAGTGAATAGATGAACTGCCCGTGTTCAATCTGGTGTTCGATGAGTTGTGCCCGGTCGTCCGGGTGAATCCGTTCTTCCAATAAATTCCCCTGTTTCTGAATCGTTTTTATCCATGTAGGGTTATATCCGAAGATAGTAGCAAAGTTATCGGATGCAAAATCGTATCGTTCTTTGAAAACATCTACCGTAAAGATGCAACTTTGGCTCATTCGTGAGAATGTCTGTATAGATGCCCTGCGTTCATTCCATAAATCATAGTCCACATCCAGCGGACTGATCTGCTGTCTTGCCCATAATTCTTCGGGAGTTATCTTATTGGTAGCCATGTAACAAAGGTAAACGATTTTTTTGAATTTCTATGTTCATTTGCTTTTCTCAGTAATGAGGGGTCAATAGATGAGGATTTTTACGTTGACCCGATAAAATGAAAAAAGACCGCTGAATCAGCGATCTTTTTTAGTTGCGGAGGCCTGACTCGAACAGACGACCTTTGGGTTATGAGCCCAACGAGCTACCAACTGCTCCACTCCGCGATGTTTTGTGAGTGCAAAGGTACAGCTTTTGATTTAATAAGCAAATTATTTCTTGATTATTTTTCTAAAAAAAGATCGATGATACTTTATTGTATTGATAATGAATAAGGTATAATAGAATATTTTTATTCGCATATATTAATATACAATTGTTAATAATCTCGTATTTTTCTTGTGTGGTAGAAAGAAAAGAATTACTTTTGCTCAAATTATTCAGCAATGTGCAATTTATAACCTATGACCGTATCAAAAACAAAAGCCAGATTAGTAGATGTCGCCCGTCAGTTGTTTGCAAAGATGGGAGTGGAGAATACCACAATGAATGATATTGCCCTCGCTTCCAAAAAAGGTAGGAGAACTCTCTATACCTATTTCAAAAGCAAGGATGAGATCTATTTGGCGGTCGTTGAGTCAGAATTGGATATACTTTCGGACATGATGAAGCGGGTGGCGGATAAGGACATTTCACCGGATAAAAAGATTATTGAGATGATTTATACACGTCTGGATGCAGTGAAAGAGGTAGTATATCGTAATGGTACCTTGCGTGCAAATTTTTTCCGCGATATATGGAGAGTTGAGAAAGTCCGTAAAAAGTTTGATGCCAAGGAGATGGTACTTTTTAAGGGAGTGTTGCAGGAAGGAAAAGACAAGGGGGTGTTCTGTATTGACGATGTGGATATGACAGCCTCATTGGTGCATTATTGTGTGAAGGGTATAGAAGTTCCTTATATTCGCGGTCATATAGGAGCCAATCTGGATATGGAAACCCGGAAAAGATATGTCGCCAATATTGTATTTGGCGCACTTCATAGAACAGAAATTTAATTAAAATCAATTTTAGTATGGGATTATTAGATGGAAAGACAGCTATTGTGACTGGTGCCGCTCGCGGTATTGGCAAGGCTATCGCTTTAAAATTCGCTTCAGAAGGAGCTAACATTGCATTCACTGACCTCGTGATTGACGAAAATGCGGAAAATACAGCTAAAGAAATAGAAGCAATGGGCGTAAAAGCTAAGGGATATGCTTCGAATGCAGCCAATTTTGAAGATACCGAAAAGGTAGTAGCAGAAATCCATAAAGATTTTGGTCGTATTGATATATTGGTAAATAATGCCGGTATCACGCGTGACGGGCTGATGATGCGTATGAGTGAACAGCAATGGGATATGGTGATCAATGTGAATCTGAAATCTGCTTTCAATTTTATTCACGCTTGTACACCGATCATGATGCGCCAGAAAGCCGGAAGCATCATTAATATGGCTTCTGTGGTAGGTGTTCACGGAAATGCCGGACAGGCTAATTATTCAGCTTCGAAGGCTGGTATGATTGGTTTGGCTAAGTCCATTGCGCAGGAGTTGGGTTCTCGTGGAATTCGTGCCAATGCTATTGCTCCGGGATTCATCATTACGGATATGACTGCTGCTTTGTCCGAAGAAGTAAAAACGGAATGGGCGAAGAAAATACCTTTGCGTCGTGGAGGAACACCCGAAGACGTTGCTGATGTTGCAACATTCCTGGCTTCTGATATGTCTGCTTATGTATCTGGTCAGGTGATTCAGGTAGATGGTGGTATGAATATGTAGGAACACCTCCCATGACCGTCATATACGAAGACAATCATATAATTGTAATCAATAAGACCGCTTCCGAGATTGTTCAGGGGGATAAAACGGGGGATACGCCTCTTTCCGAAACTGTGAAACAGTATATAAAGGAGAAGTATGCGAAACCTGGTAATGTCTTCATCGGTGTAACTCACCGGCTGGACCGCCCCGTAAGCGGTCTTGTTATTTTGGCAAAGACCAGTAAAGCTTTGTCCCGCTTGAACGAGATGTTCAAAAACAGTGAGGTGAAGAAAACTTATTGGGCGATTGTGAAAGAGATACCCAAAGAACCTGAAGGTGAATTGGTGCATTTTCTAGTGCGTAACGAAAAGCAGAATAAGAGTTATGCCTATGAAAAGGAAGTACCCGGCAGCAAAAAAGCCATTTTGTATTATCGTCTCATCGGGCGTTCGCAAAATTATTATCTTTTAGAGGTCGATCTTAAAACCGGCCGTCACCATCAGATACGTTGCCAGTTGGCTAAAATGGGATGCCCTATTAAGGGAGATTTGAAATATGGTTTTCCCCGTTCCAATCCGGATGGCAGTATCTGTCTGCATGCACGTCGTGTGCGTTTCATTCATCCGGTATCCAAAGAAGTGATAGAATTGGATGCACCTGTTCCGATAGGAAATTTGTGGAACGGGTTCGAGATATTTTGAAACAGAGTATAACGAAAAAGCCATCCCTTGAATAGACATAAGTGGGGATGGCTTTTTAGGATAGTATGCTTACTCTTATTCGGCAGACTGAGCAGGAGTTTTTGTTGAAGCGGGAGCATCATTAGCCGGGGCATTTTGTGCCGGTTTTTCAGCTTTCGGTTCTTCCTTTGCAGGCTCAGAAGTTGTTGTTTCCTCTGTGCTTTCTGTTTTTTCAGTTGCAGGTTGGGGCTTAACAGGATCCTGGGCCATTGCAAAGGCTGAACCACCACAAACAAACATAAACATTGCTACTACTAATTTTCTCATGATTATATGTTTTTTTGATTTATCGCATTGTTGGGCATTACTGCTGACGCTGATGTTAGAATAGGATCAAAGAACGTGCCAAAACAAAATTGAATATGTAAGGTATTGATTAACAGTGGGAACTTTTGCCTGTTGTGTTAGGGTGATTGTGGAAATGTGTAGAAGATGTAGAGTGATGGTGTGGAATTATTCCACACAGGTATATGGGTGTGTAGCTTGAATATAAGAACAAGAGACGATAGGTGTGAGTCGGACATTTTTTTTATGTTTGTACCGGACAGGAGTAATACAGTAGGGATATTCAGAAGAAATATGAGCAGGCCGTAAAAAGGGGCGTATAATGAAGATAAGTCACCTTCCGTTTGGGGATAACCAATATTGTATATTGGCGGCTTGAGACAGTGTTATAATTCTATTCCGTATAATTTCAGTTTATTGTATAGTGTTTTTCTATCGATATTCAGCAATTGTGCAGCGCGGCTTTTGTTGTTTCCGGTTTGTCTCAACGCTTCAAGGATATGTTGCTTTTCCGTTTCTTCGTCTTTCAAGGCGATATTGGAACTATGATAGGAAATGGGAGTTTCAAGTATTTCTGTTCCTAATTCCATGGGGGTGATGAGACTGCCTTGTGCAAGTAGTGTAGCCCGTTTAACGATGTTCTTCATCTGGCGTAAATTGCCCGGCCAATGATAGTCGAGCAGTGCTTGTGATGCTTTGGCATCAAAACCGATTAATTGTTTATCCAGTTCCTTGTTGGCTTGGTCTAAAAAGAAATTGGCAAATAAGAGGATGTCTTCTCTCCGTTCTTTCAAGGTTGGCATTCTCAACGTGAATTCATTGATACGATGGTATAGATCTTCGCGGAATGTACCTTTTTCGATGGCTTGTTCCAGATTTTCATTGGTGGCAGAGACAAGGCGTATGTCAACGGTGATTTCCAGATTGGAACCTACCGGCCGTATTTTACGCTCTTGCAGGGCGCGAAGTAATTGTATTTGTACTTCATAACTCAGATTTCCTATCTCATCGAGAAAGATGGTACCTCCGTTGGCTGCAACAAATGCTCCTGTCTTATCGGTCAGTGCGCCGGTGAACGAACCTTTGACATGACCGAAAAATTCAGAGGCGGCCAACTCTTTGGGAATGGAACCGCAATCTATTGCGATAAATGGTTTGCCTGCCCGTTTGCTCAGTTGGTGAATGCGATGGGCAACGTATTCTTTCCCTGTGCCACTGGCACCGTTAATGAGTACGGACATATTGGTAGGGGCAACCAAACCTACGTAATTATATAATTGCTTGGCTGCATCACTTTCACCTTCCAGATAGGCGTGTGCTTCTGTTTTAGAACTCGATGTTTTGCCTTTGGAGCCGGTTGTAGTCTTGTCGGACGTAGCTTTACCCGAAACGTGAGCATCTTCTTCCTTATCTTCCAACGCTTCCGACATTTTTTTGAGGAGTTCATCGGGATTTACCGGTTTGGCTATATAGTCTCGGGCACCTAACTTGATAGCTTGTACGGCCGTTTGTATATCTGCATATCCTGTCATAATGATCAAAGGGATATCCAAGTCTTGTTCGTTCATCCACATCAGCAGATGGATGCCGTCCTGATCGGGCAGACGGAGATCGGAAAGGATAAGATCGGGTGTTTGAACTTCGATATGCTTTTTTGCACGGGCAATGTTACTAACCGAAGTTACTTCAAATCCTTTTTTTCCTAACCATGTTTTCAGCATCATGCCGAAAGTTATATCATCTTCAACTATTAATATGGATCTCATGATATCAGCTTTAGCCATTTTGTAGGTTACAAAGGTAAGAGGTTTTAGACGAAAATCGTATATTTGCAAACTTAAATTAAATGAAAGTGTTATGAAAAGGAATTTAGTGATATTATTAACTGTTTTGGTAGTCGGAGCGATAGCCTCTTGTAAACCAGGACAAAAGAATAACTCAGATATGGAAAATCAGAAAGAAACAATGTTGAAAATCGAAACGACTCTTGGGGATATTAAAGTAAAACTTTATAATGAAACTCCGAAACATCGGGATAACTTTATCAAACTGGCCAAAGAAGGTACATATAACGGTACTTTGTTTCACCGTGTGATAAAGGATTTCATGGTGCAGGCGGGAGATCCGGAATCTAAGAATGCTCCGAAAGGTAAGATGTTAGGAACCGGTGACGTGGGGTATACCATTCCTGCCGAAATTGTCTATCCGAAATACTTTCATAAGAAAGGTGCTTTATCGGCTGCCCGCCAAGGCGATAATGTGAATCCGAATAAGGAGTCATCGGGTTGTCAGTTTTACATTGTCACCGGAAAGGTTTTCAATGACTCTACGCTGATCGGTATGGAGCAGCAGATGAATGAAAACAAATTGACTACAATTTTTAATTCGTTGGCGCAGAAACATATGAAGGAAATTTATAAGATGCGTAAGGCGAATGATGAAGACGGATTGTATGACTTGCAGGAGAAGTTGTTTGCACAGGCTCAGGAAGAGGCTGCCAAAAGGCCGGATTTCCATTTCACGAAAGAGCAGGTGGAGACTTATACCACTGTAGGCGGTACTCCGCATCTGGATGGGGAATATACGGTGTTTGGCGAAGTAGTCGAGGGCATGGATATCGTAGATAAGATCCAGAATGTGAAAACAGACCGTAGCGACCGCCCCGAAGAGGATGTGAAGATTGTTAAGGTATCTTTATTGGATTAAGATGATAAAGATCAGCAGGCATGTTCTGGCCAATGGTTTGCGATTGGTGCATTCACAGGATGAAAGCACGCAAATGGTGGCTCTTAATATAGTATATAATGTGGGGGCCCGGGACGAACATCCCGATCATACGGGCTTTGCTCATCTTTTTGAGCATTTGATGTTTGGAGGCTCCGTGAATATCCCCGATTACGATGCTCCTCTCCAATTGGCCGGTGGCGAGAATAATGCCTGGACAAATAACGATATTACGAATTATTATTTGACCGTTCCCCGGCAAAATGTGGAGATTGGATTCTGGTTGGAGTCTGACCGTATGTTGAGTCTTGATTTCAATGAACGGAGTCTGGATGTGCAACGGGGGGTGGTAATGGAAGAGTTCAAACAGCGTTGTCTCAATCAGCCTTATGGCGACGTGGGACATCTGTTGCGCCCTCTTGCTTACAAGGTGCATCCTTATCAGTGGCCTACTATCGGCAAAGAACTGTCGCACATAGCCAATGCCACGTTGGATGAAGTAAAAGACTTCTTTTTCCGTTTTTATGCGCCCAATAATGCAGTGCTTGCTGTCACGGGGAATATATCGTTTGAGGAAACGGTAGCTTTGACGGAGAAATGGTTTGCTTCTATCCCTAAGAGGGATGTTCCGGTACGTCAATTGCCGCAAGAACCTGCACAGACGGAAGAACGCCGTTTGGTAGTGGAGCGTAATGTGCCGATCGATTCTCTTTTTATGGCTTATCATATGTGCGAACGTGCGCATCCCGATTACTATGCTTTTGACATATTGTCGGATATTCTCAGTAATGGAAAGTCCAGCCGTTTGAACCGGCATCTGGTACAAGAAAAGCAATTGTTTTCAAGTATCGATGCTTATATCTCCGGTACGGTGGATGCCGGTTTGTTTCATATCTCTGGTAAACCGGCTGCCGGTGTATCACTCGAAGAAGCAGAAACTGCCGTACGCGAAGAGTTGAATAGGTTGCAGAACGAAGCAGTTACCGTGCAGGAACTGGAGAAGGTAAAGAATAAATTTGAATCTACCCAGATTTTCGGCAATATCAACTATTTGAATGTGGCTACCAATCTCGCTTGGTTTGAACTGAACGGTGCGGCAGAAGATATGGAAAAGGAGGTAGAACGTTATCGTTCCGTTACTGCCGGACAATTGCAAGCGGTAGCACAGACATCCTTTGACAAGAGAAATGGGGTGGTGCTGTATTATAAGGGCCTCTCCCCGGCTGTCTCCGTAAGGGAGGGAGTGAAGTTAGATTGATAACTGATTAATAGCAATAGTTTCTTTTCTTCCTCTCCTGTGGAGAGGGGTGGAGAGAGACTCTATGAATATGAAAAATTACTATGAAACTTATAAGGGGCATTACAAAGCGTTATTCCTTTTGGGATTGCCCATTGTTATCGGACAAGTAGGAGTTATTATTTTGGGTTTTGCCGATACATTGATGATCGGACATCACAGTACCAGTGAGTTGGGAGCTGCTTCCTTTGTAAACAATGTATTCAATCTGGCGATTATTTTCAGTACCGGTTTTTCTTACGGGCTTACCCCGGTTGTAGGGAGTCTGTATGGTAATAAGCAGTTTGCACCTGTTGGGCAGGCATTGCGTTGTAGTTTGTTGGCAAATCTGCTTGTCGGTTTATTGCTGACACTGATAATGGGTATCCTTTATCTGAATGTGGAGAGGTTGGGACAACCGGAAGAGCTCCTTCCCTTGATTAAGCCTTATTACATTGTTTTGCTTATTTCGCTTGTGTTTGTTCTGTTGTTTAATGGTTTTAAGCAGTTTACAGATGGAATTACCGATACCAAAACAGCCATGTGGATATTGTTGGGGGGGAATGTGCTGAATATTATCGGGAATTATATTCTTATTAACGGAAAATTCGGCTTTCCGGAGTTAGGGTTGTTAGGGGCAGGTATCAGTACCCTTTTCTCGCGTATTGTAATGGTGATTGTGTTCGCTGTGATCTTTTTTAGTAGCCGTCGTTTTATACGGTATAAACTCGGCTTTTTCCGTTTGGGATGGTCGAGACAAATGTTTATGCGTCTCAATGGCTTGGGATGGCCGGTTGCTTTTCAGATGGGGATGGAGACAGCTTCTTTCAGTTTGAGTGCTGTGATGATAGGTTGGTTAGGTACTATTGCCTTAGCTTCGCATCAGATCATGTGTGCCATATCCCAATTTACATTTATGATGTTTTACGGTATGGGAGCAGCAGTTGCTGTGCGCGTCAGTAACTTCAATGGTCAAGAGGATACGGTCAATGTACGCCGTTCGGCTTATGCCGGTTTTCATTTGATTATGGCGATGGCAGTGGTGTTGGGAAGCATTGTATTCCTGTTCCGTAATTATCTGGGAGGGTGGTTTACGGATAATGAAGAGGTTTCCGCATTAGTGGCGATGCTGATTATCCCGATGCTGGTTTATCAATTCGGTGATGGATTACAAATCAACTTTGCAAACGCCTTGCGAGGTATTTCGGATGTGAAACCGATGATGCTGATTGCTTTTATTGCTTATTTTATGATATCTTTGCCGGTAGGTTATTTCTGCGGCTTCGTTCTCGATTGGGGGACTGTCGGGGTATGGATGGCTTTTCCGTTCGGACTGACCAGTGCCGGCATCATGTTGTGGCTGCGTTTCCGCTATAAAACAAAATAATGTGCCAATATGCCAATGTGCCAATTGGCTGCGCTATTATGCCGCATGGCAATTGGCACATTGGCACATTGGCATATTGACACATTGCTAAATTATTAATATTATGGCACCTTCGCGTTTTACCAAAGTAAAAATAGCTATAGGGTATTCTCTTTTATTGGCGATATTACTCTTTTCTCTGGTGTTTGTTCATCGTGAGATGGAGACACTTTCTGCATCGGATGACCAGCAGAGTCTGATGACAGACAGTTTGTTGGTTCTTTTACGTGAGAAAGATAAGAATACGATTCAGATGCTTCGGGTATTAAGTGAAGCGAATGACAGCTTGCTTTCGGCCAGGGAAATTGAAGAGATTATAGCTGAACAGGATTCGGTGGTTACCCAGCAACGTGTACAGCACCGCATAATCACAACGCGTGATTCTCTCATTACAAAGCCCAAGAAAAAAGGATTCTTCAAACGTTTGGCAGAGGCCTTCGTTCCTTCCAAACAGGATACGGCAGTATTGGTAAATACTTCGTTGGAGGTTGCTACCGATACCATCCTTGAAGCGTATAACCCGACCGATTCACTGCATCAGAAAATTCGTATGGCCAGTGAACAAAAACGTGCTCAGAAGAAAACGACTATACGGCGCAGGAATGTGCAGTTCCGGCGGTTGGATACACAACTGACAGCCCAGATCGACAGTTTGGTTAAAGAGTATGAACTGAATGTGATGCAACGTGCGCAGATGGATGCGGAGAAAGAGCAATATGTTCGTCAACGTTCTGCCCGCATTATCGGTGGCATTGCTGTGGGAGCCGTTCTGCTTTCCATCTTTTTCCTTATTATTATCTGGCGGGATATCACCCGTAGTAACCGATACCGTAGGGAATTAGAAGAGGCGAACCGCCGTGCCGAAGAACTTTTGAATGCCCGTGAAAAATTGATGCTTGCCATCACACATGATTTTAAAGCACCACTTGGCTCTATTATGGGATATACAGATCTGCTGGCACGCCTTACGAATGATGAACGGCAGCGTTTTTATCTCGATAACATGAAAAGTTCTTCGCAGCATCTTCTGAAATTAGTGAGTGACCTGCTCGATTTCCATCGTCTTGACTTGAATAAGGCAGAAGTGAACCGTGTCACTTTTAATCCCTCCCAGCTTTTTGAAGAGATACGTACAAGTTTTGAACCGTTAACGGCAGCTAAAGGACTTGTTCTTGAATATAAAATAGAGTCCGAACTGGACGGGCGTTTCATAAGTGATCCGCTTCGCATCCGACAGATTGTGAATAATTTATTGTCTAATGCGGTGAAATTTACCTCAAAAGGGGGTATAACGCTTGCGGTAAGTTATTCTTCTTCCCGTTTGCGCGTAGCTGTGACCGATACCGGAAAGGGAATGGCAGCAGAAGACCGAGAACGTATTTTCCAGGAGTTTACCCGCCTGCCCGGTGCACAAGGTGAAGAGGGATTTGGTCTGGGACTCTCTATTGTGCACAAGCTTGTCGTGCTGCTTGAAGGTACTATCGACGTGCAGAGCACGTTGGGAGAGGGAAGTACGTTTACGGTAATCCTACCGCTGTTTCCGGTAGGCAAAGCTGTCGGTTTTGATAAAGACAGGAAAAAGAATCAGTCTCCTTCGGTTACTGAAGCAGATCATATCGACCGGGAGCAAATGGTGAACTCTCCGATGAATATTCTTCTCATTGATGATGATAGGATACAACTGACTTTGACTGCTGCCATGCTTGAGCAGCAAGGAATTCATGCCACATGTTGCGAGCAACTTGATGAACTGACCGAACATCTCCGTGAGCGCCGGTTTGATGTGTTGCTGACCGATGTACAGATGCCTGCCATCAACGGCTTCGATTTGTTGAAATTATTGCGTGCATCCAATATTTCTCAGGCGAAAACAATTCCCGTTATTGCCGTTACAGCCCGTAGCGATATGGATGCGGCCGAATTTATTGAACATGGTTTCTCCGGCTGCCTGCACAAGCCTTTTACGGTAGCCGAACTCCTAATACAGTTGAAAGGTGAAAGTGGAAAGTTGAAAGTTTCTGAAGAGTTGAAAACAGAAAGTGGAGAGCCAAAAGTCACTATGCAAGAAGATTGCGCAGCCAACTTTCAACTTTCAACTTTCAATTTTCAACTAAATCTTGATTTCCGTGCTCTCACCGCTTTTTCCGAAGATGATCCTGAGGCTGCTCGTTCCATTCTGTCCTCATTTGTAGAGGAAACGGAGAAGAACATTGACCAGATGGAAGCCGGTTTAAAAGAAGAAGATACGGATCGGATTGCCGGTATGGCGCATAAGCTGCTTCCGCTTTTAACTATGATCAAGGCGATGGAGATTCTTCCATTGCTGTCGTGGTTGGAAAGTAGGCGAAACGAAAAGTTTTCTGATGAAGTGAAACAAAAAACAAAAGAGGTATTACCGTTGTTACGACAGGTGGTAGATGAGGCAAGAAAGTATTTCTCCACCTTCTAAATCTTTTTTATAGAATTATTTGTTTACTTTGTATTTCCGTTAATGTATTGAAACACGCTTGATGAAACGAAAATGGATAAAATGGGTGAGTTGGATATTACTTACTCCTATATTGCTCTTTGTGGTACTGATGGTATTGCTTTATGTACCCCCCGTACAGAATTTTTTACGGAAGCAGGCCACTTCATATGCATCTGAAGCTACCGGTATGCAAATTAATGTCGGACGTATCGATCTTCGCTTCCCGTTGAACCTGTTGGTTCGGGATGTCGAAGTGATTCAGGTTCCGGATACATTGCTCACACTGGGGAGTCTCAATGTGCATGTACAAGCTATGCCTTTGTTTAAAGGAAAAATAGAAGTAGACGATATTACTCTCCAGCAGGTGACTGTCAATTCGGCCGATCTCATAGAAGGCATGAAAATCCGTGGGGTATTGGGGCGTTTTTTTCTTGAAAGTCACGGTGTCGATCTTACGGATGAAACAGCGGTGATTAATCATGTCGAACTCTCCGACACACACATCGGTCTTGTATTGAATGACACTGCAACTACCGAAAAAACGGATACGGCTTCGGTTCCCATCAATTGGAAAGTAGACCTTCATGCACTAAGTTTGAAAAACGTTTCTTTCAGTATGCAACTTCCTGCGGATACGATGCGTATGGCTGCCCGTGTGAGCGAGGCAAGCATTAAAGATGTATCCGCTGATTTAAAACACCAGTTCTACGGATTGAGATCCTTTTTGCTGACGGGCACTTCGGTTAATTACGATACGGGTAATACCCAACCAGTGGAAGGTTTTGATCCTTCGCACATTGCTTTGAGAGATATTCGTATCGGAATTGATTCGGTACTTTACCGGGGGCGCAATATGAACGCTGTTATTCGTGAGTTTTCAATGAACGAACGTTCCGGGTTAAGCGTGACATCTTTGACCGGACGTGTTTTTGCCGACAGTACGGTTATCCGTATACCGGATTTCCGTTTGCTTACTCCGCATTCGGAAATGAATCTTACTGCCCAGACTTATTGGGAATTGGTGAATATTCCTACTACCGGACGGTTGACCGCCCGTTTCAACGCGCTTATCGGTAAACAGGATGTAATGTTGTTTGCCGGCGGTTTGCCCGAGGCTTTCAAGGAGGCTTATCCTTTCCGTCCATTAGTAGTACAGGCGGGTACGGAAGGCAACTTGAAATCGATGCAGATTTCCCGTTTTAAAGTAAATCTGCCCGGTGCTTTCTCTTTGGAGGGTGGCGGCGAATTGTATAATCTGACAGATAGTACCACACGCTCGGCTGCTCTTGACTTGAAAATGCAGACAGGAAATCTTAATTTCCTGACGGCATTGGGGGGGATGACGCCGGGAGCACCGTTGGTTATCCCGGATAGTATGCTTCTTGACGCTCGTTTGGGGATGGAAGGGTCGAAATACGACGCCCGCCTGTTGTTGAAAGAAGGAGAAGGCCGATTGGGACTTACTGCTGCCCTTAACAGTACTACCGAAGCTTATACTGCCGATTTGCATATAGAGGATCTTCAGATAAATCATTTCTTGCCGAAAGATTCCATTTATGAGTTCAGTGCTTCTCTTGCGGCACACGGGCGCGGGTTCGACTTTACTTCTTATAAGACTGCGGCGGCTCTTAAGGCGACGATTGATAAATTGCATTACGGGGATTATAAAATTTCGGGCATCGGTCTTACAGGGACGGTCAAGAATGCAGTTGCGAATGTACAACTGACCAGTGATAATCCTCTGTTGAAGATGACGGCAGATGCGGAGTACCATCTTGCACATCATTATCCGGATGGAAAAGTCGGGCTGAATGTAACTGGCATCGATACGGAAAAACTTTTCGGTGTCAGTCTTGGTAAGAATTCCGGCAAGCCGTTGGATCTGCAACTTACCGGTGAAGTACGTAAAGAACGTGTATTTACTCATCTTACAGCAGGTGACCTTAAACTGAACCTCAGCGCCCGCGCCGGGTTGGAATTATTAATTCGTCAATCCACTCACTTTGCCGATGTTTTGACAAAGCAGTTGGAAGCGAAAGAATTAAACCACGCAGAATTGCGTAAAGCGTTGCCGACAGCAGTTTTCTCTTTCTCTGCCGGACAGGATAACCCGATGGCCTGGTATCTCGCTACGCAGAATATATCTTATCATGATGCTTCTGCCAAATTGGGGTGTGCACCGGATTGGGGAATTAACGGTAAGGTCGCTCTCCATACCTTGAAGATTGATACGTTGCAACTGGATACTATTTTCTTTACTTTGAAGCAGGATACGAGTCGTATTAACCTGCGTGGCGGAGTAATCAACGGGCCAAAAAATCCACAGATATCCTTTACATCCATACTGACCGGAGAGATTCGTGATAAAGATGCGGAACTGGTGGCACAATATATAAATGATAAAGGAAAAACGGGCCTGCTCTTCGGAGTGAATGCCAAACCGCTCTATGGCGGGCTCGGAAAAGGTAACGGGCTTGCATTGACATTAGTGCCGGAGGAACCTGTCATTGCTTTCCACAAATTCCGTTTTGAGGAACATCACAACTGGATTTATCTTCATAAGAATATGCGCGTTTATGCCAATGTCGATATGCAGGATAATGAGGGTATGGGAATCCGTATGCAATCTTTGCCGAGCGATACCGTTTCGTTGCAGAATATGGATGTCGAATTACGGCGTATCCGGTTGGAGGAAGTGTTCAGCATTCTACCTTATATGCCGCAGATTACCGGATTGCTTTCGGCAGAAGCCCACTATATACAGACGGAGAAATCGTTGGAATTATCTGCGGAAGCAAGTATCGATGAACTGACTTATGAACGGCAGCGTATCGGTGATGTGGCTTTGGGAGCTACCTGGCTTCCGGGAGAGAAAGGTAAGCAGTACGTCAATACTTATCTTACGCATGAGGGTACTGAAATTATGGTTGCTGATGGTGCGTTGTATCCGGCAGTTTCGGGCAAGGACAGCATTGTAGTGAACTCTACACTCGAACATTTTCCTCTCAGCATAGCCAATGTTTTTGTACCCGATCAGATGGTGACTCTTTCCGGCGATATGGACGGCGACTTGCATATTACGGGATATACCGACAGTCCGTTGATTAATGGCGGATTGTCATTGGATAGTGTTTCCGTTTATGCACGGCAGGCCGATGCCCGGTTTATATTTGACAATCGGCCGATACAGGTACAGAACAATCGGATTGTATTTGATAAGTTTGCGATTTATACTACCAGTCAGAACCCGTTCAGTATCGATGGTTATGTCGATTTTCGGGATATGGGCCGGCCGATGGCGAATCTTAAACTGTTTGCGGAAAACTATACGTTGCTTAATGCCAAACGGACTAAGGAGAGTATGGTTTATGGTAAGGTGTTTGTCGATCTTGATGCTACGGTGCGCGGACCGTTGGACGGGCTTATGATGCGTGGTAATGTAAACCTGTTGGGTAATACCGATGTTACTTATGTGCTTACCGATTCACCGCTTACGGTACAGGATCGCTTGAGTGATCTGGTGACTTTCACCTCTTTTGCAGATACCACTTCTCTGAATAAGGAAGAAGAGTCTACTCTCTCTCTGGGGGGATTGGACATGATAATGACAATACACATTGATCCTGCCGTTCGTTTGAAAGCGGATCTGAGTGCCGACCGCAGTAGCCGGGTGGAATTGGAAGGTGGAGGCGATCTCTCTTTACAGTATACGCCGCAAGGTGATCTTACTCTTACCGGCCGGTATACTTTGTCGGGGGGGATGATGAAATATGCCTTGCCGGTGATCCCGTTGAAAGAGTTCCAGATACAAAATGGAAGTTATGTAGACTGGACCGGTAATCCGATGGATCCGATGCTGAACTTCAAGGCGACAGAACGTGTGCGTGCTTCTGTGACACAGGAAGACGGTACATCACGTATGGTGAATTTTGATATTTCGATTGTGGTAAAGAATCGTCTCGATAACCTTTCATTGGCTTTTGAAATCGATGCACCGGATGATGCCTCCGTACAGAACCAATTAGCGGGTATGGGGCCGGACGAGCGTAGCAAACAAGCTGTGGCTATGCTGGCTACCGGTATATATCTTGCCGATTCGGGAGGGGGAAGCGGTATGAATTTGAATATGGGAGCGGCGCTTAACTCCGTGCTTGCCAGCCAGATTAATGCTCTGACAGGAAACATGAAGAATGCCAGCCTTTCGTTCGGAGTAGAAGATCATGATGATTCGGATGCCGGTGGTAAGCGGACGGACTACAGTTTCCGCTATTCCCAGCGTTTCTTTAACGATCGTTTTCAGATAGTGTTGGGAGGTAAAGTTTCTACCGGTGCCAATGCTACTAATGACGTAGAATCGTTTATCGATAATATTTCGTTGGAATACCGGTTGGATCAGTCCGGTACACGTTACATCCGCCTGTTCCATAACAAGAACTATGAAAGTGTTTTTGAAGGTGAAATTACTGAGACCGGTGTCGGTCTGGTGCTCCGCAAGAAAATGGACCGCCTGAGTGAATTGTTTATATTTAAAAAGAAAAAGAAATGAGGATGAAAAGAGTAAAAGCAATCTGTGGGCAGAGGATACGGTTACCTTTCATTGGCATATTGATATATTCTCTTATTGGCATATTATTGTTTGGTTGTTCGACTACAAAACATTTGCCGGAGGGTGAAGTGTTGTATACCGGCAATAAAGACATTTTCAAAGACCCGTCCAAAACTTCTGTCGGCGAGACAGCTATCGGCGAGGTAAAGGCGGCATTGGATAAAAGCCCGTCAACCAAATTATTTGGTGTTTTGCCTATCCCTTTTGGGATGTGGGTGTACAATGATTTTGTAAAGTATGAGAAAGGATTCGGTAAGTGGGTATTCAATCGTTTTGCGGCGAAACCTGTATTTATTTCTACTGTTAATCCGGAATTGCGTGTAAAAGTGGCTACGAACCTGTTGCATGATTATGGCTATTTTAATGGGAAAGTGAGTCAGCAGACAATCGTTAATCCGAAAGACAGCTTGAAAGCACGGGTAGAGTATACAGTCGAGATGCGTAATCCTTACTTTATCGATACGGTATATTATGACCGTTTCACTCCGCAAACACTTCGTATCATGGAACGGGGACGCCGATGGTCATTACTGACTCCGGGCGAACAGTTTAATGTGAGTGATCTGGACGAAGAACGTAACCGTCTCAGTACTTTGCTGCGCAATGTGGGGTACTTCTACTTCCGCCCCGATTATATGACTTATCAGGCTGATACGACTCTTATACCCGGAGGGCACGTCAGTTTACGGCTTATCCCCGTAGCAGGCCTGCCGGCAGCGGCACAACGACGGTATTATGTAGGGAACAAGACTGTTTATCTGATCGGCAAGAATGGCGAGCAGCCCAATGACAGCATGAACTATAAAGGGATGGACATACATTTCTATAATAAGATGCAGGTACGCCCTAATATGCTTTATCGCTGGTTAAACTATCAGGCATATGTGAAGAGTGACTCATTACGCAATTCACAGCGTAGCCGTCTTTACAGTCAGTATCGTCAGCAACGTGTTCAGGAAAAACTGGCTCAATTGGGAATTTTCCGTTATATGGATATGCAATATACACCGCGTGATACGACTGCCGCGTGCGATACGCTCGATGTCACCCTGCAGGCTACTTTTGACAAGCCGCTCGATGCGGAGCTCGAATTGAATGTTACCACCAAGAGTAATGACCAGACCGGTCCCGGCGCTTCTTTCTCCGTCACCCGCAATAACGTGTTTGGCGGTGGCGAAACCTGGAATGTGAAGTTGAAAGGTTCTTATGAATGGCAGACCGGTGGTGGTAAGAATTCTTCTTTGTTGAACAGTTGGGAGATGGGGGCTTCTACTTCTCTTATGTTTCCACGGGTGGTATTTCCTCAGTTCGGAGATCGTGAATATGATTTTCCTGCTTCTACCACTTTTCGTTTGTATGTAGACCAAATGAATCGTGCCAAATACTATAAATTACTCTCTTTTGGTGGAAATGCGACGTATGATTTTCAACCGACACGTACCAGCAGGCATTCATTGACGCCTTTTCGTTTGACTTTTAATGTGTTGCAGCACCGCACGAGTGCATTCGATTCTATCGCCAAAGACAACAGGGCATTGTTGCTCAGTTTGCAGAACCAGTTTATTCCGGCTATGGAATATACTTATACCTATGATAATTCGACTGTCCGTGGAGTGCGTAACTCCAGTTGGTGGCAGACTACTTTTACTTCTGCCGGTAATTTGACTTCTTGTATTTACCGTATTTTCGGCAAGCCGTTCAGTGAAAAAGAGAAAAATCTGTTGGGGGCACCGTTTGCGCAATTTCTTAAATTGAATACCGACTATCGTTATTTATGGAAGATAGATCGTAATAATTCCGTTGCTGCCCGGATAGCCGGTGGGGTGATATGGACCTATGGTAATTCACATGTTGCTCCTTATAGCGAGCAATTTTATGTCGGTGGTGCCAATAGTATCCGCGCCTTTACGGTACGTAGTATCGGTCCCGGTGGCTATCATCCGGAAAAGAGTGAATTTTCTTATCTTGATCAGACTGGTGATATTCGTTTGGAAGCAAACATCGAATATCGTTTCCGCATTTATAAAGATCTTCATGGAGCGGTCTTTTTGGATGCGGGAAACGTCTGGCTGATGCGTTATGACTCCGACCGCCCTGATGCGCAACTCCGGTTGAAAACATTTGCCAAACAAATCGCTCTCGGTACCGGTGTCGGGTTGCGTTATGACCTCGATTTTCTTGTCTTCCGGCTCGATTGCGGAGTGCCTTTGCATGATCCGTATGAAACGGGGAAGTCGGGATACTATAATGTGAGGGGGGCATTTTGGAAACAATTAGGTATACACTTTGCCATTGGTTATCCCTTCTAAGCTTACAATTGAATTAAAAAAAGGTAAACTTTGAACGAAATGTGTCATTCTGCGTCCATATAATTTTGTACATTTGCACCGTTGTCGGAACATTGACATCACTAACCTTTTAATATTACACAGTTATGAAACCAACTTTATTTGTACTTGCTGCCGGTATGGGCAGCCGTTATGGAGGCTTGAAACAACTTGACGGACTGGGTCCGAATGGCGAAACTATTATGGATTATTCTATCTATGATGCGATTCGCGGTGGGTTCGGCAAAGTTGTTTTCGTTATCCGCAAGGACTTCGAGAAAGACTTCCGTGAAAAAATATTGAGTAAATACGAAAACCATATCCCGGTGGAATTGGTATTCCAGGCACTGGATAACCTGCCCGAAGGCTTTACTTGTCCTGCTGACCGTGTAAAACCTTGGGGAACGAATCATGCCGTATTGATGGGTAAAGACGTTATCAAAGAGCCGTTTGCCGTTATCAATGCAGACGACTTCTATGGTCGTGACAGCTTTGCCGTGTTGGGTGCTGCACTGAGCGAGATGGACGGGAAAAAGAATGACTATTGCATGGTAGGTTATCGTGTAGGTAATACATTGAGCGAAAGCGGTTCGGTTGCTCGTGGCGTATGCGAAACGAATGCGGAAGGTTATTTGACAACTGTGGTTGAACGTACGGCCATCGAACGTATTGACGGTAAGGTATCTTTCAAAGATGAGAACGGTGTGATGCAGAGTATTGCCGACAATACTCCGGTTTCAATGAATATGTGGGGCTTTACTCCCGATTATTTTGAATATTCCGAAGAATACTTCAAAGAATTCCTTAAGGCCAATATGGACAACTTGAAAGCCGAATATTTCATTCCGTTGATGGTAAATAAACTGATTAATGACGGAACTGCCCGTGTGAAAGTGCTTGATACTACCAGTAAGTGGTTTGGCGTGACATACGCTGCCGACCGTCAGGGAGTAGTGGATAAGATACAGGCATTGGTGGATGCCGGTGAGTATCCGGCAAAATTGTTCTGATCGTTAAAGGACAATATAAAAAGGGAAAGGGAAGGCATCGGCTTTCCCTTTTTTCGTATCTTTGTCCGCATATATCGAACTAAAAGAAAGATAGTTATGATGAAGTTTTCCATATATGGCCGTATGTGCCTTGTGTTAGGGTTTGTATTCTCTTTTTCCGCCTGTAAGGATGACGATGATGATAAGAGTGATAAAACTACGAACCAATGGATTGAGAGTGCGATGCGTAGTTATTATTTATGGTATGAAGAGATTCCTGATAAAAAGGAACTGAATTTTAATGCTGATCCGGAAGATTTTTTCTACTCACTGTTAGCGTCGGAAGACGGAAAAACCAAAAATAAGACCCGTTATTATTATTCTACAATTAAGAAAAAGAAATCTGTAGCCACACGGTCGAACATGGGAGAAGAACCAACGCTTGGTTTTGAGTTTCAGACTTGGATAATAAACGGTGCGGGATATCGTGCGGTCAGTGTTCTATATGTATTGCCGGGCTCACCTGCTGAGAAAAAAGGTTTGCGGCGTGGTGACTGGATTCATAAAATAAATGGTGCGAATGTAAGTGATGGAAACGTGTCTGATCTGTTGAGTGGGAAAACGGTTGTGTTGGATGTTTCGGATCATTATTCCAATTACGATACACATTCGGTGGAGTTGGTTCCGGCCATGGTAGAGGATGATCCTATTTTTCTGACAAAAACATTTCAAGACGAGTCTACCGGACATAAAAAGGTGGGTTATATGGTGTATAATCACTTCACCTCCGGCCCCGACGGGGATAAGGATGAGACGTATAATAACGAGCTTCGCCAACAGTTTGGTGCATTTAAGGCAGAGGGGGTCGAGGAGTTTGTGCTGGATCTTCGCTACAACGGCGGTGGCCTTGTGACCTCTGCGCAGATACTTGCCGAATTGTTGGCGCCGGAATCTGCCTTGGGAAACACGTTCTGTTATTTGCAATACAATGATATACAGTCTAAAACGGTTACCTATAAATTAGAGGGGGCGGAACAGAATCTCAATCTGCCTCGTCTGTTCGTGTTGACCAGCAACCGCACGGCTTCGGCTTCGGAAGCGGTGATTAACGGATTGCGCCCCTACTACGATGTATATTTGCTGGGCGAACAGACCGAAGGCAAGAATGTAGGTTCTATTACACTCACCAATGACAAATACGATTACGAACTGCATCCCATTGTCTGCCGGATTTTCAATGTGCAGGATCAATCGGAATACAAAGACGGCTTTTCTTCAGACTGGGAACCGGATGAGCCGAATAGCGATTATCGTCCGATAGTGAATCATGTGGAATTGGGGGATAAGGAGAATGATGTGCTGTTGAAAGCCGCTATATATTGGATACGTAACGGAGTGAAGCCTCCTGTTACCGGGTTTACCCGTTCTTCCGGTTTGAAGCTAATGCCCGGTTATTGCTCTCTGGACAGGAAAGCGACGAACGGTGTGCAGGTGCCTTTCTGATATTTTTCTTCTTGCGCATATTATCTGTCGGGAATATGTTATCCTTGCAAATATCAATTGCTAAATCCGTGTTGTGATGAATATTCTTTCTACTGCTCCGTTTCGCAAACTCCCGATAGGGATACAGAGTTTCTTATCCCTTATATGGCAGACGGTCGTAAGCTTGTTGAAATAGGCATCTCTTTCGATTCCGAAGAGCGGAATTTGGGTGAATGGATCATTGACTGAACGAAAATTGACAAATGTAAGTAATTAACCACTTGAAGCTTTATCGGTTAAGGGATAAATTGCTATCTTTGCAACCCAATATCAATTATTCGTTAGCAAAGTGATATCAGTTGAAGGACTTACCGTAGAATTTAATGCCACGCCCTTATTTTCGGACGTGTCTTACGTTATTAACAAGAAAGACCGTATTGCCCTGGTGGGTAAGAACGGAGCCGGTAAATCGACCATGCTTAAAATTCTGGCCGGTTTGCAGAGCCCGACAGCGGGTGTAATTGCCATTCCCAAAGAGGTAACTATCGGCTATTTGCCGCAGGTGATGATACTCTCTGATGCGCATACTGTGATGGAGGAGGCCGAGCAGGCTTTCGAGCATATCTTTCAGTTGCAGGCCGATTTGGAGAGGATGAACCGGGAGTTGGCGGACCGTACCGATTATGAATCGGAAGAATACCATAAGCTTATCGACCGCTTTACGCATGAGAACGACCGTTTTTTGATGATGGGCGGGACTAATTTCCGTGCGGAAATAGAACGTACGCTTCTTGGATTAGGTTTCAGACGGGAAGATTTTGATCGCCCTACTTCCGAATTCTCCGGTGGTTGGCGTATGCGTATCGAACTGGCGAAACTGCTGTTGCGTCGTCCCGATGTACTGCTTTTGGATGAGCCTACGAACCATTTGGATATCGAGAGTATCCAGTGGTTGGAGAATTTCCTTTCCACGCGTGCCAATGCCGTGGTGTTGGTCAGTCACGACCGTGCTTTTCTCAATAACGTAACGACGCGTACCATTGAAATTACTTGCGGGCAGATATACGATTATAAAGTGAAATATGATGAGTTCGTTGTGCTTCGTAAAGAGCGCCGCGAACAGCAGCTTCGTGCCTATGAAAATCAACAGAAACAGATACAGGATACGGAGGATTTCATCGAGCGTTTCCGTTACAAGGCAACAAAGGCGGTGCAGGTGCAGAGTCGTATCAAGCAGTTGGAAAAGATAGACCGCATTGAGGTGGATGAAGAGGATAATTCGGCCTTGCGTTTGAAATTTGTCTGTTCCAGCCGCAGTGGGAATTATCCGGTGATTTGCGAAGATGTGAGAAAGGCATACGGTTCGCATGTTGTCTTCCAGAATGTAAATCTTACGATTAATCGTGGCGAGAAGGTAGCCTTTGTCGGAAAAAACGGTGAGGGTAAATCTACATTGGTAAAATGTATCATGGGAGAAATCACCGATTATCAAGGCAAACTGACAATCGGGCATAATGTGCAGATCGGTTATTTTGCCCAAAATCAGGCACAGATGCTGAACGAAAGTCTTACCGTATTTGATACAATCGATCGGGTAGCGGTGGGAGATATCCGTCTTAAGATCCGTGACATTCTTGGAGCTTTCATGTTTGGCGGGGAGGCTTCGGATAAGAAAGTAAAAGTTCTTTCCGGTGGTGAGCGTACTCGCTTGGCAATGATAAAGCTTCTGCTCGAACCGGTGAATTTCCTTATTCTCGACGAGCCGACCAACCATCTGGATATGCGTTCGAAAGATGTGCTGAAAGAGGCGATACGCGAGTTTGACGGTACGGTGATAATCGTTAGTCATGATCGTGATTTTCTTGACGGACTTGCGACTAAAGTCTATGAGTTTGGTGGCGGGCAGGTGAAAGAACATATCGGTGGTATTTATGATTTTCTGCAGAAAAAAAAGATCGAAAGCCTGAATGAACTGCAAAAGGCTCCTGCGCTTTCCGCATCTCCTGTCGATACTAAAAAGGAAACAGCAACGGAAGGGATTTCTCAATCGGAAAGTAAGCTTTCTTATGAAGCTCAAAAAGAACTTAACAAGAAACTGAAAAAGCTGGAACGTCAGGTGGCCGATTGTGAAACGGAGATTGAGCAGACGGAGTCTGCTATTGCTATTCTGGAAGAGAAAATGGCTACTCCGGAAGGGGCTTCGGACATGACGCTTTACGAACAGCATCAAAAACTGAAACAACAGCTCGACCGGACCGTAGAAGAGTGGGAGAAGGTTTCGATTGAACTGGAAGAACTGAAACAATGATGAGTAATTAACAACTTTAGATATATGAAAGTAATCAAGTATTTACCAATTCTTGCAATTTGCATGATGACAACAGGATGCAACAGCAGCAAGCAGCAGACCCTTACTTCCGGTATTGATCTTGCTAACCTTGACACATTGGCTCTTCCGGAAGCTGATTTTTATCAGTATGCCTGTGGCGGTTGGATGAAGAATCATCCTCTCACAGACGAGTATTCACGTTTCGGTTCTTTCGATATGTTGGCCGAAAACAATCGGGAACAACTTCGCGGACTTATTGAAGAATTAGCTTCCGCTCCCCACGAAGCCGGTAGCGTTGCTCAGAAAGTAGGCGATCTTTATAACATGGCGATGGATAGTGTGAAGTTGAATAAAGACGGTGCAACTCCTATCAAAGCAGAATTAGAGAAGATTGCCGGATTGAAAGATAAGTCCGAAATTTATACCATGATAGCAGAAATGCATAAGAACGGAATGCATCCTTATTTTGCTGTTTATGTAGCTGCTGATGATATGAACAGTTCTGTGAACACGGTGCATACTTATCAAGCCGGTTTGGGAATGGGTGAGCGCGATTATTATTTGGAAAATGATGATAAGACAAAAGAAATTCGTGAGGCTTATAAAAACCATATTGTGAAGATGTTCCGGCTTGCCGGATATGACGAGGCGGTTGCCCGAAAAGCAATGGAGGCTGTTATGAAGATTGAAACCCGTCTGGCTACATCGGCCCGTTCTATGGTGGAATTGCGTGATCCGCATGCCAACTATAATAAGAAAACAATGGAAGAGATGAAGAAGGAATATGCTCCTTTTGCATGGGATGTGTTCTTTTCTACTCTCGGTTTGAATGATTTGGCGGAAGTAAATGTAGGTCAGCCGAATTCCATAAAGGAGGTGAACGATATCGTAAATAATGTAGCGCTTGAAGATCAGAAAGCTTATTTGCAGTGGAATCTTATTAATAACGCAGCAGGTTGCCTGAGTGATGATTTTGTGGCGCAGGACTTTGAATTTTATGGTAAAGTCATGTCCGGAAAACAGGAGATGAAGCCGCGTTGGAAACGTGCTGTGAGCACGGTTGACGGTTCTTTGGGAGAAGCCGTAGGGCAGATGTACGTGGAAAAATATTTCCCGGCTGCTGCCAAAGAACGTATGGTAGGATTGGTGAAGAATTTGCAGACATCTCTGGGAGAACGCATTAAGAATTTGGCTTGGATGAGTGATGCGACCAAAGAGAAAGCACTTGAGAAACTGGCCACTTTCCATGTGAAAATCGGTTATCCCGATAAATGGAAAGATTATTCGTCACTTGAAATCAAGGACGATTCCTATTGGGCAAATATAGAACGTGCCAATCAATGGGAACATGCCGAAATGATTGCGAAAGCGGGTAAACCGGTAGATAAGGATGAGTGGTTGATGACTCCGCAGACGGTAAATGCATATTACAATCCTACTACCAATGAAATCTGTTTCCCGGCAGGTATTCTTCAGTATCCGTTTTTCGATATGAATGCTGACGATGCTTTCAATTACGGTGCTATCGGTGTGGTGATCGGCCATGAAATGACACACGGATTTGACGACCAGGGACGTCAATATGATAAAGACGGTAATTTGAAAGACTGGTGGACGGAAGAAGATGCGAAAAACTTTGAAGAGCGTGCGCAAGTGATGGTTAATTTCTTCGATAGCATCGAAGTGGCACCGGGTGTCCATGCTAATGGACAGTTGACTCTGGGTGAGAATATTGCCGATCACGGTGGTTTGCAGGTTTCCTATCAGGCATTTAAAAATGCAACGGTGCAGGCTCCGCTAAAAGACGAAAACGGCTTTACACCCGAACAACGTTTCTTCCTGGCTTACGCGAATGTGTGGGCAGGCAATATCCGTCCGGAAGAGATCCTTCGTCTTACTAAATTGGATGTGCATTCATTGGGAAAATGGCGTGTCAATGGTGCGTTACCGCAAATCGGTGCATGGTACGAGGCTTTTGATGTAACAGAGGACGATCCGATGTTCCTGCCGGTTGACAAACGGGTGTCTATCTGGTAATAGTTTTGTATAAACAATTGTACATATATCAAAGCGTTGACTCATAATATTTTGAGTCGACGCTTTTTTATTATTAATTCACACCTTATTTATTACGTGCGATAAACAATATTTCGTAACTTTGCACATCAAATACTTAATAAGCAAACCCATGTCTGAGTCAAAAAGAATAAAAACCGCTTTAGTGTCGGTTTATCATAAGGAAGGTTTGGATGAAATTATCACCAAATTGCATGAAGAAGGAGTTGAGTTTTTGTCAACGGGCGGAACTCGTCAGTTTATAGAATCATTGGGATATCCCTGTAAGGCTGTAGAAGACTTGACGTCATATCCTTCTATTTTAGGTGGCCGTGTGAAGACATTGCATCCGAAAATCTTCGGAGGTATCCTTTGTCGTCGTGGACTGGAACAGGATATTCAGCAGATTGAGAAGTATGAAATCCCGGAAATAGATCTCGTGATTGTAGATCTTTATCCATTTGAAGCAACCGTGGCATCGGGTGCTGATGAGGCGGCTATCATTGAGAAAATCGATATAGGTGGAATCTCGTTGATTCGTGCTGCTGCAAAAAATTACAATGATGTGGTGATTGTCGCTTCTCAGGCTCAATATAAACCATTGCTCGATATGTTGATGGAGCATGGAGCCAACTCTTCATTGGAAGAACGCCGTTGGATGGCTAAAGAAGCTTTTGCCGTATCTTCACATTATGATTCGGCTATTTTCAACTACTTTGATGCCGAAGAAGGTTCGGCTTTCCGTCAATCTGCCAATGATCAGAAAATGCTTCGCTATGGTGAGAATCCCCATCAAAAAGGATTTTTCTATGGAAATTTGGAAGCAATGTTCGATCAAATTCATGGAAAAGAAATTTCATATAACAACTTATTGGATATCAATGCGGCAGTTGAACTGATTGATGAATTCGAGGATGTTACTTTTGCTATTCTGAAACACAACAATGCTTGCGGCTTGGCTTCCCGTTCTACGGTACTTGAAGCATGGAAAGACGCGTTGGCCGGTGATCCGGTTTCTGCATTCGGTGGTGTGTTGATAACCAATGCTGTCATTGACAAGGAAACAGCAGAAGAGATCAATAAGATATTCTTTGAAGTGGTGATTGCTCCCGACTATGATGTAGATGCATTGGAAATTCTGGGACAAAAGAAAAACCGTATCATACTTGTCCGCAAAGAAGTTAAGTTGCCGAAAAAGCAATTCCGTTCATTATTGAACGGTGTGTTGGTACAGGAAAGAGACTTGAATATCGAAACTGTGGCTGATTTAAAGGCCGTGACCGATAAAGCTCCTACACCCGAAGAGGTAGAGGATATGTTGTTTGCCAACAAAATTGTGAAGAACAGTAAATCGAACGCAATCGTACTTGCTAAAAATAAACAATTGCTGGCAAGTGGTGTAGGGCAAACCTCCCGCGTAGATGCCTTGAAACAGGCAATAGAGAAAGCGAAAACATTCGGATTCGATTTGAATGGGGCTGTGATGGCTTCGGATGCTTTCTTCCCTTTCCCCGACTGTGTGGAAATTGCAGGTAACGAGGGAGTAACAGCCGTTATTCAGCCGGGTGGATCTGTAAAGGATGAATTGACATTCGAATATTGTAATGAACATGGTATTGCAATGGTGACGACGGGTATTCGCCATTTTAAACACTAAAACAGATTTACGATTTGACAATTTACGATTTATGATGAAAGTTCGTTTCTTTGTAAATCGTAAATGGTTGAATCGTGAGAGAAAGATATTTGAATCGTAAATCGTAAATAGTTAAATCGTAAATATACATGGGATTATTCTCTTTTACACAAGAAATAGCGATGGACTTGGGAACCGCCAATACCATCATCATTACCAATGGTAAGATTGTGGTAGACGAACCGTCGGTGGTGGCTTTGGACCGTCGTACTGATAAGATGATCGCCGTGGGTGAGAAGGCAAAGATGATGCACGAAAAGACCCACGAAAATATACGTACCATCCGTCCGCTTCGCGACGGTGTAATAGCCGATTTCTATGCTTGTGAACAGATGATGCGCGGACTCATCAAACAGGTGAATACCCGTAGTCATTTATTCTCTCCTTCACTTCGCATGGTGATCGGAGTGCCTTCGGGTAGTACGGAAGTTGAACTTCGTGCGGTTCGTGACTCTGCCGAGCATGCCGGTGGTCGTGATGTATATTTGGTATTTGAACCTATGGCTGCTGCTATCGGCATCGGTATCGATGTAGAGGCGCCGGAAGGCAATATGATTGTCGATATAGGTGGTGGTTCTACCGAAATTGCTGTTATTTCATTGGGTGGTATTGTTTCTAATAATTCTATCCGTATTGCTGGTGACGATCTTACTGCCGATATTCAGGAGTATATGAGTCGTCAGCACAATGTGAAAGTCAGCGAGCGTATGGCGGAGCGTATTAAGATCAATGTAGGTGCTGCGCTTACCGAGTTGGGCGATGATGCCCCTGAAGATTATATTGTTCACGGTCCGAATCGTATCACTGCGCTTCCGATGGAAGTTCCCGTATGTTATCAGGAAGTGGCTCATTGTCTGGAAAAGTCAATTTCCAAGATTGAAACGGCCGTATTGAGTGCATTGGAAAATACACCTCCTGAGTTGTATGCCGATATAGTTCATAATGGCATTTATCTGGCGGGCGGTGGTGCCTTGCTTCGTGGACTCGATAAACGTCTGACGGATAAGATTAATATACCTTTCCACATTGCGGAAGATCCGCTTCATGCTGTAGCAAAGGGAACAGGTGTGGCATTAAAGAACATAGATCGCTTCTCATTCTTGATGAGATAAATAATGTGCTAATATGCCAATGTGCCAATATGCCAATTGGCTGCGCTGTTATGCTGAAGAGTAATTAGTATATGGGTGCTATAATTGGCACATTGGCATATTGTTTACATTAACACATTCCTTAATTGTTGCATTCTCTTAATTGGCACATTGAATAATTATTAATCATGCGGAATTTACTGAATTTTCTTCTTAAGTACAATTACTGGCTTCTCTTCATATTATTGGAGGTGATCTGTTTTGTGCTGTTATTTCGTTTTAATAATTATCAGCAGAGTGTTTTTTTTACATCCGCTAATGTCGTTGCCGGAAAGGTTTATGAGGTTTCAGGCGGTATTTCTTCTTATTTCCATCTAAAATCGGTAAATGAGGATTTGCTGGATCGTAATATGGCTCTCGAACAGCAAATAACTAATTTGGAAAACAGATTGAAAGATTATCGGATAGATTCTATAACCATGAATAGTATTCGATATTTGGAGCAGGCCGATTATAAGATATTCAAGGCGCATGTCATTCGGAATAGTTTGAATCAAGCCGATAATTATATCACACTGGATAAGGGCTCTTCGGCCGGTATCCGTCCGGAAATGGGAGTGATAGATGGCAACGGTGTGGTTGGTATTGTTTATAAGACATCCCCTTCTTATTCACTGGTTATTTCGGTTTTAAACAGTAAGTCGAGTATCAGTTGTAAAATTATCGGCAGTGAATATTTCGGTTATTTGAAGTGGGAATATGGTGATTCTCGGTATGCTTATTTAAAAGATCTGCCCCGTCATGCGGAGTTCAATCTTGGGGATACAGTGGTAACAAGCGGGTATTCTACTGTTTTTCCAGCAGGGGTGATGGTAGGCACGGTAGACGATATGTCCGATTCTAATGATGGACTTTCTTATTTGCTGAAAATAAAATTAGCTACTGATTTTGGTAAATTAGGTAATGTCAGAGTGATTTCCCGAAATGGGCAGGGAGAACAGAGGGAACTTGAAAATATGAGTACAAAATAATGATGACAAGCTATATACATAGAATGGGATGGTTTGTGGGATTGGTTCTTTTGCAAGTGCTGATCCTGAATAATGTTCATATAGCAGGATATGCTACTCCCTTTCTATATGTCTATTTCATCTTAAAATTCGCTTCCGGCACTTCTCGTAACGAATTGATGCTTTGGGCTTTCTTTCTGGGACTTACGGTCGATATATTTTCTGATACTCCGGGGATGAATGCGGCGGCGACTGTGTTTTTAGCTTTTGTGCGTCCCACTTTTCTGCGTTTGTTTACACCTCGTGACACATTGGATAGTATCATCCCTTCTATCCGGACGATGGGGATTTCCTCTTTTCTGAAATTTGCGGTGACAAGCGTTTTTGTGCATCATTTGGTTTTGCTCGGTATCGAGTTCTTTTCATTTTCCAACATACCGCTGTTGTTGTTAAGAGTAGTTGCATGTACTTTGCTGACCGTAACCTGTATTATGGCTATTGAAGGAATAAGGAGATAGACATGGCAAAAGATTATGTATTAGAGAAACGAAAATTTGTCATTGGAGGAGTAGCTGTCTGCATTGTTCTTATCTACATGATGCGGCTTTTCTTTTTGCAGATATCTACGGATGATTATAAAAAAAATGCCGATAGTAACGCTTTTTTGAATAAGATACAATACCCTTCACGTGGTGCAATGTACGACCGTAATGGGAAACTGCTTGTGTTTAATCAGCCGGCATACGACATAACGGTTGTACCTAAAGAAGTGGAGGAGTTGGATACACTCGATTTATGCCAGGCATTGAATATCACTCGGGAGCAGTTTTTGAAAATCATGGCTGATATGAAAGACCGTCGGAGGAATCCGGGATACTCGAGATATACCAATCAGTTGTTTATGTCGCAACTGTCGGCAGAAGAGTGTGGCGTATTTCAGGAAAAGTTGTTTAAGTTCCCCGGTTTTTATATTCAGAGACGCACGATCCGGCAGTATACCTATAACTCGGCTGCTCATGCTTTGGGGGATATTGGAGAAGTTTCGATGCGGGATATTGAAAATGATGACTATTATATCCGTGGCGACTATATAGGAAAGCAGGGGGTTGAGAAATCCTACGAGAAGTATCTCCGTGGTGAGAAAGGTGTTGAGATATTGCTTCGGGATGCGCATGGACGTATTCAGGGGCATTATATGGATGGGCAATTCGATCGTCCTTCCGTTCCCGGCAAAAATCTGACTTTGGGATTGGATATCGACTTACAAATGTTAGGGGAGCGACTGCTAAAGAATAAAATCGGTAGCATTGTTGCTATTGAACCGGCGACAGGAGAGATATTGTGTCTGGTCTCTTCTCCGGATTTTGATCCTCATCTGATGATTGGCCGCCAACGCGGTAAGAATCATCTGATGCTTCAACGTGATAAGCAAAAACCTTTGCTGAATCGGGCATTGATGGGTGCTTATCCTCCGGGATCTACTTTTAAGGCTGCCCAGGCACTGACTTTTCTGCAAGAAGGAATTATTCAGGAAAATACTCCGATGTTTCCGTGCTATCACGGCTTTATACATGGAAGTTTAAAAGTGGGATGTCATGGTCATGCTTCTCCATTGCCATTGGTTCCGGCATTGGCTACTTCATGTAACTCTTATTTCTGTTGGGGCTTGTACCGGATGTTTGGTGATCGTAAATACGGTTCTCCGCAGAATGCAATAACGGTGTGGAAAGACCACATGGTTTCCCAAGGTTTCGGTTACAGGTTGGGAGTGGATCTGCCTGGTGAGGGCCGGGGACTTATCCCTAATGCTGCTTTCTACGATAAACCCTATAAAGGGCGATGGAACGGATTGACGGTTATCAGTATTGCTATCGGACAAGGAGAAATTCTGGCTACTCCTTTGCAGATTGCCAATCTGAGCGCAACGATTGCCAATCGGGGACATTTCATCACTCCGCATATTGTGAAAGAAATTCAGGATAATGAAATCGACAGCCTTTATCGTACTCCACGTGTACCGACTATCGACCGGATTCATTATGAAGAGGTTGTGAAAGGAATGCGTGCTGCTGTGACAGGAGGGACTTGTAGAACGGCCGGCTATATTTTCCCGGACGGTGAAATCTGTGGTAAAACCGGAACAGCTCAAAATCGTGGGCACGACCACTCTGTTTTTATGGGCTTTGCTCCGATGAACAATCCCAAAATAGCGATTGCCGTCTATGTGGAAAATGGAGGATTCGGTGCGACTTACGGAGTACCGATCGGCGCTTTGATGATGGAACAGTATTTAAATGGGAAACTTTCTCCTGCCAGTGAAGTAAAGGCAACCGAGTTTGGTGATAGAATAATAATGTATGGTAACGAGGAACGATAGTTTGTGGAAGACACTGGATTGGGTAACAATTGCCATTTACCTGCTCCTTATCATAGCCGGATGGTTTAGTGTTTGCGGAGCCAGCTATGACTATGGGGAACGGGATTTCCTGGATTTCTCTACCCGTGCCGGTAAGCAATTTATGTGGATTATCTGCTCGTTTGGGCTGGGTTTTATCCTGTTGATGCTCGAGGATAGGATGTACGATATGTTTTCTTATATTATATATATAGGAATGATGTTGTTGCTGATTGCTACTATATTTATAGGAAGTGATATCAAGGGGTCTAATTCGTGGATAAAGTTAGGGCCTGTCAATTTACAACCGGCAGAATTCGCCAAATTTGCTACGGCATTAGTCTTGGCTAAATATATAAATTCTTATTCTTTTAATATAAAGAAAGGCAAATGTTTTCTGGCTCTGCTTGCTTTTATCCTGCTCCCTATGGGGCTTATCATTTTGCAGAGAGAAACAGGATCGGCATTGGTGTATCTGGCTTTCTTCCTGGTGCTTTATCGTGAAGGGATGCCGGGAGTAGTGCTTTTTTCCGGTGTTTGTGCGGTTGTCTATTTTGTTGTCGGTATTCGTTTCGATCAGGTGTTTATAGCCGACACACCTACTCCCATTGGAGAGTTCTCGGTTCTGTCCATGATACTGCTGTTTGCCGGGGGAATGGTATGGGTATACCGGAAAAAGTGGGAACCCGTTCGGAATATTCTTGGCGGAAGCTTATTGATTATGTTGATTGCTTTCCTTGTCTCGGAATTTATTGTCCCGTTCAATTTGGTGTGGGTACAGTGGGGGATATGTGTTGTTGTGGTAGGTTATTTGTTATTTCTCTCTTTGAGTGAGCGTCAAAAGTCTTATATGCTGATCGGACTTTTTTTAATAGGTTCTGTCGGTTTTCTTTATTCCAGTGATTATGTATTCGATAATATTCTCGAGCCACATCAACAGATTCGTATCAAAGTGGTATTGGGGTTGGAAGAAGATTTGACGGGTGCCGGATATAATGTAAATCAGTCTAAAATAGCCGTAGGTTCTGGTGGCCTTACAGGGAAGGGCTTTTTGAATGGTACTCAGACGAAACTGAAATATGTACCGGAACAGGATACGGATTTCATTTTTTGTACGGTAGGTGAGGAGCAAGGCTTTGTCGGTTCTTCTATTGTCTTGTTGTTGTTTTTGGCATTGATTCTCCGGCTTATCGTAGTATCTGAACGTCAACCGTCGGCATTTGGGCGGGTATATGGATATTCCGTGCTTAGTATCTTTCTGTTCCACGTCTTTATTAATATCGGTATGGTGCTCGGATTGACGCCTGTCATTGGTATCCCCCTACCGTTTTTTAGTTATGGGGGATCTTCTTTGTGGGGCTTTACGATTTTACTGTTTATCTTCCTGAGAATTGACGCGGGACGCGGAAGAAGGCTTTAATGGGAAATGGGAGAATGGAGAAGGGAGAGGTACTATACAGCATAATAGCGCAGCTACCTCTCCCATTTCAATTCTCCCTTCTTCCATCTATTTTTATCCCTATGTCATTGATGCCTTTCAGTATTTCGTCCTGCATTCCATGGATAATTTTAAGGGTATAGTTTCCCGGATGCTGTATGGCTATGGTACCGATGGGAAGTTCGGATTGGAATAAACTACCCCAACCTGTACCGTTCCATTTCCCTTCTTTATCTGCCAGAATCAGTAATAGTGTGTCTGTTTTCCAGACTGTGCTATCTTCTAAATTGTGACTGATTACAAGATACAGATTACGATAAACATAGTTACTCTTATTACGTATTTCTGCGGCGAGATTGAACTGAGTGAGTGAATCTTTAACCGGGATATCGAAAAAGAGTGTATCACTCTTTTTCCATCCTTCGGTGGGGATGGCATGGTAAGAGTGATACACGGTTTTCTTATCGCAGGCTGTTGCCAGAAAGACTACTGTTAAAAACAAAAGCCATATGTTATTCCTGTGCAGGGGTTTCATTTCTTTCTTTAGCCGGCTTTTCATTGTTTTGTGGTCTCTCGCTATTTTGAGACCTTTCTTCATTTTTTGGCCTGTCTCCGCGACGGTCATTGTTGTTCCGCGGCGGCCGGTTATTGTTTCTCGGACGGTCGTTACGTGGGCGTTGTTGTTCGTTGCCGTTACCGGGTTGTGAAGATTGCTGTCCTTCTGAATTGGGCTGCGGACGATTCGGACGATTGCCGTTTTCTCGTTGCGGACGTTCGGGACGGTTTCCACCTTCCCGTTGTGGACGGTTTCCATTCTCTTGTTGCGAGCGATTGCCATTCTCCTGTTGCGGTCGGTTTACTCTTCCTTCTCCTTCCTGTTGTGGTCGGTTGTTTTTCTTCTTTTTCTTGTTACGGTTTCCACCTTCACCTCCTTCTTTGCCCTCTTTTCGGCGGCGGTCACGGTCAAAACGGGTCAGACTTTCCTGCTCTACAAGGTCAACCGGTTTCTTGGGTTCTTGTTTATGTTCTTCTTCCAATAAACTATCCGGTTTGATTCCTCTTTTGTTTAAGCCGATTACTTCAAAGGCCCTTTTGCCACTGATGGTAACCAGATTGGCTGCAAATGTTTTATCTGTGGAGTAGGAAACTTGATTACTTAGGATGTCTGCTTTAAAGAAGTAGAATGTTCCGTCTTTCGTCTCCAGTTCGATTTCTTTTGATGGCAGACGTTTCTGTGCTTCTACATAGCAGTCTACTTCGTAGTTTAAGCAACATTTCAGTTTTGCACATTGTCCGGCGAGCTTTTGAGGATTTAACGATATATCCTGATAGCGGGCAGCACTTGTAGATACAGATACGAAACTTGTCATCCAAGTGGCACAACAAAGTTCCCGCCCACAAGGGCCTATACCGCCAATACGTCCGGCTTCCTGACGTGCACCGATCTGTTTCATCTCGATACGTACCCGAAATGCCTCCGCCAGAACTTTGATTAATTGGCGAAAATCCACCCGTTCGTCTGCGATATAATAGAAAATAGCTTTGTTACCGTCTCCCTGGTATTCCACATCTCCGATTTTCATGTTCAAGTTTAGATTGGCGGCAATCTGGCGTGAACGTATCATTGTGGCGTGTTCTTTGGCCTTCGCCTCGTCGAACTTCTCCATATCTACGGGTTTGGCTTTACGGTAGATACGTTTTATTTCCACATCCGGTTTGATGTTCGCTTTCCGCATTTGCAGCGGAACAAGGCGTCCGGTCAGTGTTACCACACCGATATCGTGTCCCGGTGTCGCTTCAACTGCCACAACATCTCCTTTTTCCAATTTTATTTTGTTACTGTTACGATAGTATCCTTTGCGGGTGTTCTTGAATTGAACCTCCACCATATCACTCTCTTCCGCATTGCCTGGTATATCTGCCAGCCAATCGTAAGTATTTAATTTGTTATCTTGTCGGGAACAACTTTTGCAGCAAAGGCCGCCGCTCCCATTATGTAATTTAAAGTCCATCTATATATTTACGATTTAACGATTTACAATTTAACGATTGAAATTTCCTTTCCCTCGTCTTTATTTCTCTTTTTTTTTCTTTCTCCCATCTCCATTCTTCCTTTTCTTTTAGCTTTTCAGCAGCACTATCATTTTCAATGAGAAATCGAAAAATACCATTTTCGCATTTACGTTTTGTTCGATGTGCTGTTGCGCTTCACTTAGTTCATCCATGATTCCCATTACATTTCGTTCATTGACAAACGGGGCAAATCGGGTTGCAAAGTTCTGTTCATCCGGTGTCATATAAATCAGGTCTTTCTGATGCAAGTTGTAGATAAAGTTTTCCCTTATCATCCGTTGACAGTAGGAGAGCAGGTTTTTCTGGCGTTCGCGCCCCATGCCTGCCACTTGCTCGCTCCACTGCTTCATTTCACGGATTTTCCGTTGATAAGAAAGCCGCATCAAACTGACAAAGAGCTCAAAAAACAGTTGATTCTCTTCATTGAGATGAATGGTTTCAAGTGCTTTGATAAAGTTTCCGTTGGCCAGATGGGCGATAGTCATGCTACTGCTTTGTTGTACTCCATATTTTTCCTGAAGAGCGTTTGCTATGCTCGTTTCATCTATTTTGCGGATGTTAAAACGCTGTGTACGACTCAGTATGGTAGGAAGAATCATGTCGGGAGCTTCGGAAACCAGTAGAAAAATAGTTTTCTCGGGTGGTTCTTCCAGAAGCTTCAGTAGTTTATTGGCACAGGGCAATTGCATTTTTTCAGGCAGCCAGATGATGGTGATTTTGAATCCGCCCTCACTTGATTTTAAGCTGAGCTTCTTCATGATTTCATCACTTTCTTTGGTGTAGATTACTGCTTGTGAATTTTCTGCATGAATCTCGTTCAGCCAATGATTGAGATTGAAATATGGGTTATTCAGTACCAATCGGCGCCATTCGGCTATATAATCGTCACTTCGTGCCGTTTTTATAACAGGAAATACGAAATGTACATCCGGGTGTACTAACTTATTAAATTTTACGCATGATGGACAAACACCGCAAGCATCGGTTGTGCCGCGATTGGTGCAACTGATGTAACGTGCATAGGCCAAGGCCAAAGGAAATTTTCCTACTCCCTTAGGGCCACAGATAAGCTGCGCATGCGGAATACGTCCTTCATTCACTTCTTGAATAAGTCGCTGCTTAGTCTCTTCTTGTCCGATTACATCTTTAAAAAACACGATTCTATATTCTAATTTTATTGGTTTCCATTAATTATTTATCAATCATTATTCATTAACCATCATCCATAGATTATAACTCATAAATCATCATTTATAAATCAATAAATCTCTTTTGCCACTTCTTTAATACTGTCTACGGCACCAATAGAGTAGAAATGGATGCTCGGTACGCCGTGTGCCATCAGTTCACGGCACTGTTTGATACACCATTCTACACCTACTTGCTGTACTTCGGCATCATTTTTGCACTTCAGTGTTTCTTTCACCAGATCATCCGGTAGGTCTACTTTGAATGTTTTCGGTATCATGCTTAGCTGAGAAGCTTTTTTGAAAGGCTTGATGCCCGGGATGATGGGGATATCGATGCCTTCTTTTCTGACTCTTTCCACAAATTCGAAATATCTCTGATTGTCATAAAAGAGTTGGGTTACTGCATATTCCGCTCCGGCTTCTACTTTCTTCTTTAGCCAATAGATGTCCGAGTCTATGTTGGGGGCTTCCTCATGTTTTTCGGGGTAGCAGGCCACACCGTAAGAAAACGGGGTATTGGTAACCTTCATTTCCGAGCCGTCCACGAATATTCCTTTGTTGAAGTTATTAATCTGTTCTTGCAACTCGATGGCGTGGTGATATCCGTCTCCTTCGGGAGTAAATATCGACTCATGCTTAGCTTTGTCTCCACGAAGAACCAGTAAATCGGTGATTCCCAGAAACTGCAAGTCGAGCAATACATACTCTGTCTCTTCCCGGGTGAAGCCGCTGCATAAGATATGCGGCACAACCGTGATATTGTATTTATTCTGAATGGCGGCCGCTACGGCTACGGTTCCCGGTCGTCTTCTTAACCTGTTGCGTTGAAACAGTCCGTTGCCCAAATCTTTGTATACGTATTCGCTTCGATGCGTGGTAATGTTGATATATTTGGGATCGAACTCGCGCAGGGTATCGATGTCTCGGCATAGTTTTTCAATTCCTGTACCCTTTAGTGGGGGAAGAATTTCGAAAGAGAAAGCTGTTTTCTCGTTGCTATGTATCAGGTCTATAACTCTCATTTATTTCTTGCAATTTTTTATTTCCGTTCGAAAACGTGCATATTGGGACAAAAATACGAAAAAAATGGAGAGATATTACATCTTGGGGGGAATATTGCCTGCATTTATTGATGCTTTTTTGAATTAAGTAAGATGAAGTCGTTATCGTTGCTATGATGAGGACAAAGTATTGTATGAAATTTGTTTTGATTGTTTTTGGTAATCGGTGCTTTTATGAAGCAAAGTACTCTTTTGCTTGCCACCCTTTGGGGTGAAATATGTGTTTGATATATAATGCTTATTCTCTACCCTTGTTCTTTGTAAAACTCTTCGGTCTCCTTTTCTTTTTTAAGTTTTTTGATCTTTACTTGTTAATTCAATAATTTGATATTTGTTATGCCTGTTCTTTTGTCTATGTTTCTGGTAAAAGTGTATTTCTCATTATCTATTGTCCATTCATGTTTAAGAAGATGTCTGCTTTTTTTCTATTATTTATTGTTGTGTCTGCCGCTTTTTTCAGAGAAAATTGTCATTTTTATACTGAAAAATGAATACATTTGTTTCCTTTCTTAATTTGCTGAATATCAACATGCTGTATTTTGCCCTTTTTCCTCGTAGAGAATCGGTTCGTTTCTCTACGAGATTCTATAGATTTCTCTACGAGGTTCTGATGCTTTTTCGTAGAGTCTTTCTTCTTGTGTTTCTAATGTGTGACATCTTCTTTTTTTTGATATTTCTTTCTCTCTTTATTTTATGTAATAATAAATGTTTTAGCATCAAGCCTTTCGGCTTTGTATCTCTATTGTTTCCTTTCCATCAAATTTCTTTCTCTTATATATTAAGAGCCAGTTTAAATATTGTCCAAAAGAAGCTGATAAAACTTTTAAGAGGCAAACTTAAACATACTCTAAGTATCCTCCTGTCTTTCTTTCCTTCTGATATGTTTTTCTCTTTAGCTCCTTCTTTTTCCCATACCTAATTTTCAGTTTTCTTTCTTTCCTTCTTAGCGTCTTTGTTTTTTTAACCTTCCCTTTTACCTGTCTTTCCCCTTGATTTTAATAGTGTACTCTTTTATCCAATCAAAGTCTATACTTTAATCTGGTAATAGTCTATACTTTATTCTTTTATAACTCTATACTTTTGTCTGCCCTGCATCGGTCTTTTGCTATTTCTTTAATAATCAGCGTTTTATCCTTTTTCCTTTTTCTTCTTCCTTAATAATATCTTCCTTGTTTTTTTGATAACCTCGCCTTTTCTTTTCTTCTTTTCTTTTCCCCTTTTCTCTTCTTTCCCTTTTTTTTCTTCTTCTCTTTCTATTTTCCCCTTTCCCTTTTTCAATACTTTCTGCTTATATATATAATAAGGTGTCATTCTTTTCCCGTCTTTCTTTCTTTTTCCCCTTTCTTTCCTTTTTCTCTTCTTTCACATATTTCAAAATCAGCCTGTTATAAAAAACGTTTCATTTTTTTTGAAAAAAAAGTATCATATATTTTGTTCGTATTGTAAAATGCCCTACTTTTGCACCCGCTTTGCAAGAGAAGCAAGGCTGAATGATTGACATGGTGAGGGTGATTGGCAGTATGGAAACTTCCAGTTTTTTCTTTTTCCTTTCGCTTCAGAAGTGACCGGAAAAAAGAAAAATAAAAAAACTTCCGAAAACATTTGGAAGTAATGCCTGAAAGTTTCTATCTTTGCATCCGCTTTCCGAAAAGAAAAGCATTCAAAAAATAGTTCTTTGAAATATTGATAAACAATACAAGTAGTACGATTCTGTCTTATTAAGTTATGACAGATTAAAAATTTAGAACCGTCAATGCTTATTAATATAGGTATTTAGAATGACGTCAATAGATTTACGGTATCCTGAACAGAGCAATATACTGCCGCGTTTTAATTGTTGATTCATTAATGATTGATTCGTGCAGTCACAATACTTTTACAATGAAGAGTTTGATCCTGGCTCAGGATGAACGCTAGCTACA
>ERZ831634.708-NODE-708-length-40357-cov-5.449630_pt1 | contig 40357 bp, 33 predicted proteins | sample MGYA00519953_ERZ831634 | MGnify/ENA primary metagenome ERZ831634 (study PRJEB31850, sample SAMEA3708718) | human gut metagenome | biome: human gut; feature: human-associated habitat; material: faeces | place: China | collected 2014 ... | reverse complement strand
ACGATTAAATCGAAAATGTGATTTAATCGTCCTTTTTAGGTACACTATATAATTTGGCGCTTACGATCAAAATTTGAAACAACTTAAAAGTATTCCTCTTACCCAATATGGAGATAATATTTGTAAGTACTATGCAGATAAAGATACGTTATATTTTTCATTTAATAATGAAAATAAATATATTGGTCAATTAAACATGAATACAGATGAATTAAAAATCATTGATATGCCTTATAGCTATGCTGATAATATTTATGTAAATGATGGAAAAATCTATGTTTCTTTCTATAATCTTGTTTCAAATGAAGGCAATAAGATTTGTGTTTTTGATCAAGATACGCATCAATTAGAAAAAACATATACCTTGAAGCATCATCTTGATATGATTGATTTTAATGGTTCTCATGCTTATATTCTATCTCGTAATGAGCATGATAAATACAGTGTTAATATCTACGATTATAAGAGTGACTTTAAACAAGTGAAAAGAATAAGTCTGCCAAAGAAAAAAACTTATAATTATCTTATTTATTATTCAACCCTTTTTATCAATCCTAGTCTTAAATAATCCACGTTGACAAACTAAATGAGCTCCGCGTCAATAGCGGAGCCTGTCTTTCTAATACTTTCTTACAACAAGTTGTTATTGCAATCATGTTAGACATGATTTTATATTTTCACTTTATTAGGTAAATCGTTGGCATATGGTAGTATGTCCAGAATTGTTGTATTAATTATTATGTTCCAGTTAATCATTTTATCGGTATTGTTTTGTGTGCTCTACAATAAAATACAGATGGGAAATAGAGAAAAAATAGAATTGATAAAAAAACTTCTTAGAAAGTTAATCACTCATTATGCATAGAAGTGGAAGTGAAAAATTATGAAAAAGAAAGATTTAATTCGTATTGTATGTAAAAATATTGTGTTTGCTATTTGTATTGTGATTATTAATTTAGTAATGAATGAAACAATGACAGTATGTATAGTTGAGACAGTATTAGTAGTAGGCATTTCGCTTATATCTGACATAATACAGTTAAGAAATAAAACACAATGATACTTTGGAAACATGCTTCTTTGAGGCAGTTTTTTCAATAAGTAATAGCTTTTATTGTTGAATTTTCACAATATTTTCATTACAGTTCAAATATCTTATGAATATAATTATAATATATTGTATAAGGTTGTTGATGCAAGAAGCCCATTACCTTTAGGTGATGGGTAGTTCACGAGAGGAAAATTATATGGAAAAACAAATGAAATGTAGTCATTGTGGGCAGTTTTTTACTACTATTCCAGATAGAAATAGCTTTGGAGAAGTATGTCTATGTAATACCTGCTTACAACAAGTACCTAATCTCACAATCACATCAACTAAACTGAAAAGTACTCATCTTTCTACAAAGCAACTAGATGAAGCTATTCAGGCAATTGATCAACAGTTAGATAAAGGTCATTTTTCTCAAGATATCAAAGAAGGAATTCATGCATATTTTGAGAAGTATTATAAACAACGTCAAAGTATGGATAAACAAAAAGAAATCAACTCAAAACTAGATCAAATCATAGAAAAAAATACTTCTAATGATTCGATGACGGAAGATAAGTTCACAGAATTATTAGAAGAAAGAAATAACGATTATAACTTAGATTCTATCTTAGAATGTAATGATCTTTATGAATATGATGTAGTTACTGTTCATGATTCTCATGGTAGGACAGATACAAATAATTTAAAGAAGACATTAATAAGATATAGTGTACAGGGCTGGAGACTAAAGACAGCTTTCACAAATGAAATAGGCAGTAATATGGTAGGTGGTGCTATTGTAGGTGTTGGTATAGGAAGCAATAGTACAAGTGATGAAGTTGTGCTTATTTTTGAAAGAAAAATAAGAAATGCAAAGAAATAAGAATAGACCGAGCAAGTTGCTCGGTCTATTAGTCTACATATTTCTCTAAGAAATGAGTAATATTGTTTTGAACAAGTTTCTTCTCTTTATGATAAGATTCGCCATGTGCGGCATCATTCACAATAAGTAATTTCTTTTCTGCCTGACAGGCATTATAGAGTTCTAATGCCATGTAAGTAGGCACAAAGTGATCCTGGTTACCATGTATAAATAATGTAGGTGTTTTAGACTTCTTGACTTGATTGACTGCACTGGCTTGTTTGAAGTTATACCCTACTGTCTTTTTAGATAATAATGTAGCACTAGGAAGTAATAAGAATGGTGGACATCCTTTATTCTTTAAGTAGTATTTGAATTCATCATAAGCACTTGTATAGCTGCAATCAGCGACAATAGCTTTCACATTATCAGATAATTCTTCACCACTTACCATAAGGACTGTTGCTCCACCCATGGATATACCATGTAAGACAATGCTCATAGGTTCATTATGGAAGTACTCTTCCATTTTTTTAATCCATTCTAATATATCTAAACGGTCCAACCATCCAAAACCAATATAATGTCCTTCTGACTGTCCATGTGCTCTATTATCTGGAAGAAGGATATTATAACCAAGTTCATGATAGAAACGAATATAATATGCAAACTCACGATAATGGTAAGAATGGAATCCATGAACACAGATCACTAATTTATTAGAATCAGGATAAGGAAGGAACTGCCCTTCTAGCTTTAATCCATCATAAGAAGTGATTTCCATATCTATAAATGTCTGATGATCTAGCCATTGTTTATCATCTTCACTCATTGGATGTTTTAATCCTACTTTTTCTTTTTTACGTCTTGTACATACTTTTTCTATCGCAATGCGCCCTGCTGCAAGATAAGTGGCAGATGCCGCAGTTGCTGCGCCTATTGTACCAATAATTACGTTTTTCTTTTTCACGACAAAATGCCCCCTTTTATTCATTATATAAGATAATCTATGAAGAATTCATGTACAAACGATTAAGTTTGCATAAATAATTGACAGATAGGTGAATTTGTAAGTAGAAAAGGGTATGTTGGAAAGCGATAAATATATGTTTTTAAGAAAGTTTTTGTGTTAGAATAATACCGATATGAGGTGATTTTAATGACACAGGTTATAGAACCAGAACAGATGGATTTATTAGTGAGTGCAGTAAGAGATGGGAAGATTGTTGCATTTCCTACGGAAACTGTTTATGGCGTTGCCTGCTTATTCGATGATTTGAAGGGTCTTGATAGAATTATGGAAATCAAGAAACGTAACCCGAATAAAGCAGTGACTCTTATGTTGTCAAAAAAAGATGATGTAAAGAAGTATGGCTTAGTAGACGAGGGTACCCAGAGAGTGATTGATAAGTTTATGCCAGGTAGAATGACAATCGTATTAAAAAGACTGGATAGTGTGGATCCTAGACATGTTAGTGGTAAAGATACCATAGGTGTGAGAATCCCAGACAGTTCTTTCGTTTTGTCACTCATTGATCAGACAGGGCCTTTATCAGTAACAAGTGCCAATTTATCTGGTCAAGGGAATACGACAAACGAAAAAGAAGTACTTGCACAGCTTGATGGACAGATTGATATGGTTGTCAGAGGACAGACTGCTTCGGCAACTGCATCTACAGTCGTGGATTTAAGTCAAGGTGATGTGAGAATACTAAGAGAAGGTTTAATTACCAAAGAAGAAATCGAGGAGGTATATTATGAAAATTGCAGTCGCTTGTGATCATGGTGGATTACGTTTAAAGAATGTTCTTATTGATGAAATGAAGAAACAGGGTTATGAAGTTGTAGACTATGGTACTTATACTGAAGACTCTTGTGATTATCCTGATTATGCATCTAAGGCAGCTAAAGCTGTTGCATCAGGAGAATGTGAGAAAGGTGTCGTTGTTTGTGGAACAGGCATCGGTGTATCAATTACATGTAATAAGGTAGATGGTATCCGCTGCGCATTATGTCATGATGTATTTAGTGCGAAAGCGACAAGAGCTCATAATGATACTAACATGATTGCAATGGGACAGAGAGTTATTGGAGAAGGACTCGCTGTTGAGATTCTTAATGCATGGCTTCATACTGATTTTGAAGGTGGAAGACATGTTAAGAGAATTGAAAAAATGATGGCTTTAGAAAAGGAGTAAGTATTATGAGAGATACAGAAGTATTTGCGAGTGTTGAGCGAGAATTGAATAGACAAAGAAACAATATTGAATTGATCGCTTCCGAAAACTTTGTATCTAAAGAAATTATGGAGCTTGTGGGCTCAGTTTTAACAAATAAATATGCTGAAGGATATCCAGCTAAGAGATATTATGGTGGATGTCAGTTTGTGGATGAAGTAGAAACATTGGCACAGGAAAGACTTAAAAAGTTATTTGGCTGTGAGTATGCAAATGTTCAGCCTCATTCTGGCGCACAGGCGAATACAGCTGTTTATTTTGCTTTATTACAGCCAGGTGATAAAGTACTAGGTATGTCTTTAAATGATGGTGGGCATTTAACTCATGGACATCCATTAAACTACTCTGGTAAGACTTATGAATTCCATGCTTATGGTGTTGATAAGGAAACAGAAAGAATCGATTATGATGAATATAAGAGATTGTGTGAAGAAATCAAACCTAAGTTAGTTGTTGCAGGGGCAAGTGCTTATGCAAGAACTATTGATTTCAAATTCATGGCTGAAGTAGCACATAGCGTTGGTGCTATTTTCATGGTAGATATGGCACATATCGCTGGTTTAGTTGCTGCAGGAGATCATCCATCTCCATTCCCTTATGCAGATATCGTGACTACTACAACTCATAAGACTTTAAGAGGTCCTAGAGGTGGTGTCATCATGTGTAAGGAAAAGTATGCAAAGGATATTGATAGAGCTGTTTTCCCTGGTATGCAGGGTGGACCTCTTATGCATATTATTGCTGCTAAAGCGGCTTGCTTCTATGAAGCATTACAGCCTGAATTCAAGGAATATAGTCATCAAATCATTAAGAATGCGAAAGCTTTAGAAGAATCTTTAAAGGAAGAAGGATTCCGTCTTGTAACGGGTGGTACTGATAATCACCTATTACTTATTGATGTAAAGAGCAGCTGTGGTATTACAGGTAAGAAGGCTCAGAGATTACTTGATGAAATTAATATTACAGCTAATAAGAATGCGATTCCTTTCGATACAGAAAAACCTTTCAAGGCTTCTGGAATCCGTGTTGGTACACCAGCAATGACCACAAAAGGATTCAAGGAAGATGACTTCCGAGAAGTTGGAAAGATTATTGCCTATCGTTTAAAGAATGAAGAAACGGATGAAGTAAAGAATGAATGTCTTGCAAGAGTAAAGAAGTTAACTGATAAAGTGACTATGTATGACGATATTAAATACTAGGAGGCCATAAGATGGTTAAAGTACTCAATCATGCATTAATTAAACATAAGCTCTCAATTATGAGAGAAGAAAAGACATCAAACTATATTTTTAAGCAGAATCTTGATGAAATCGCAATGTTGATGGCTTATGAAGTCACAAAAGATTATCCTTTAAAAGAAAAGGAAATTGAAACACCTATTTGTAAGACAACTGGTTATGAACTAGACAAGGATATTATTCTTGTACCTATCTTACGTGCTGGTGTGGGTCTTGTTGATGGCTTCAGAAGAATCATGCCAACTGCGAAAGTAGGTCATATTGGTATGTATAGAGATGAAGAAACATTGATTCCTCATGAATATTATGCTAAATTTCCTAAGGGATTAGAGAGCGCAAAGGTGATTGTTCTTGATCCTATGCTTGCTACTGGTGGTTCAGCTGATATGGCTATCCAGAATATTAAAGATCGTGGTGCTAAGGATATTGAACTTGTCTGCCTTGTAGGTGCACCTGAAGGTGTGAAATACATTGAAGAACATCATCCAGATGTAAAGCTTACTTTAGCTGCATTAGATGAAAAGTTGAATGACAAGGGATATATTGTACCAGGTTTAGGAGATGCGGGAGACCGCTTGTTTGGTACTAATTAATGGGTTTTGATGAATATGAAGTAAGAAGAACTTCTGTTAAAGTATTTCTTGCAGGATTGATTCCTGTGGTTATACTTTCCATCATTCTTCATTCAATCAGCTACTGCTTAGGGTTTGTATTAGGTTATCTCATTGATTTATTAATCTTACAGATTAATATGAAGATGACTGATACAATACTTTCCATCCAAACTGCAGGTAAGACAATTGCGGTTATGTTATTTATGGCTAAATTGTTTATTTTTGCAGTAGGTTTTGCGATAGCTGGATTCTTTCCAGAAATAGTAAATATGTATACTGTATTTCTGGGCTATCTAGTAGTAAAGATTTCTATTTATATACATGCATATGGAGAAAGGAGGCGTATGAGATAATGAAAATCACTATTCAGCCAGAACTGATATCATCATTGATTGTGACTGTGATACTTTCTATTTTCTTTGTTTATGCAGGTAAAAAAATAAGAGAAGCAGATCCAACTAAGAGACCAAAAGGTGTGGTTCTTGTCGTTGAAACCGCCATTAAGATGGTTTATGATTACATGGGCACAATTATGCCTAAGAAATATGCGAAGAACTACTATCCTTATTTCTCTATGTTATTTGCATGGCTGTTGGTATCTAACTTATTTGGATTAACAGGTTTTGATGCGCCAACTACTAACTACTCAATCACGTTATCCTTAACATTAATTACATGGGTATTAATTCAGATTAATGCGATTAAGTATCAGGGTGTTGGCAGTTATATTAAGGGAACTTTGATTCCCCCAACAAACCTATTTGGTTTGGTTTCACCATTGATTTCTATATCAATGCGTATTTTCTGTAACTTATTGAGTGGTACATTTATTATGGCCTTAGTATATCAGGCAACATCATTCTTAAGTTACAAGTTGATTCCATTCAACTTTTTAGGACCAGTGGTAGCACCACTATTACATTGTTATTTCGATGTATTCTCTGGATGTGTACAAGCACTGGTATTCGTTACACTATCTTCAATTCTGATTTCTAATGAAAATCCAGATGAAGAATAAATGAAAAAAATGTCAATAGGAGGAAATTGATTATGACAAGAGGTTTAATTGCAATCGCTGCTGGTATTGCAGTACTTGCAGGTTTAGGTACAGGTATTGGTGAAGGTTTAGTTGCCGCTCATGCAGTATCTGCAATTGGAAGAAATCCTGAGGCTGAAAGCAAGATCCGTACTACTATGATCTTAGGTATCGCCTTAACAGAAACAGTAGCCCTCTATGGTTTACTTATTTCTTTCATCTTATTATTCGTATTCAAATAAAAAATAGTTTAAGGAGGAAAAAACTATGCCAGATATAGCCGCAAAGTTATTTCCAAACCCTACCACTATGATTGTTCAGTTATGTTCCACTGCAATCATGCTTCTTCTGTTCAAGAAATATTTATGGAATTATGTATTAGAATTCTTCCAGAAGAGAGCTGATTTTATAGAAGGTAATATCAATGATGCGAAGGCTAAGAATGAAAAAGCATCTGAATATCTTCTAGAAAGTGAAAAGCAGGCTAAAGAAGCTGCAAAACAGTATAAAGAAATCATAGATCAGGCTAAGGAAGATGCCGTAAAGGCTAAGAGTAAAATCATGGATGAAGCTAACAAGCAGGCTCAAGAAAAGATTGAACAGGCTCGCCATGAAATTGAATCTGAAAAGCTTGCAGCACAGGATGAAATGAAGAAAGAAATTGTGGATGTTGCTGTTGAAGTGGCTACTAAAGTCATGGATCAGAATATGAATACTGAAGCCAATAAAGCTTTAGTAGATGATTTCGTAAAACAGGTTGTTAACTAATGGATGCAAATGTTGCAGAACGTTATGCTGAAAGCTTATATCAGTTAGCGTTAGAAGATCATGCGCTAGAAGATTATCTAGCAGACATGAAACTAGTTGATACAGTTTTAGAAAGTAATCCAGAATTTGAAAAATTCTTCTCTCATGTGCTTGTAGATGATGAAGCAAAGTGTGCATTACTTGATAAAGGTTTTGGCACTTCAGTAAATCATTATGTATTGAATTTTCTTAAACTGCTTGTAAAGAAAAGAAGAACAAGATATATTGCGCCTATTACAAAAAGCTTTATTAAGATGAGTAATAAGCATCTTGGTATCGAGGAAGGCGTTATCTTCACACCTTTCGCATTAAGCGATGAACAGGTTAAGGCAATTGAAGAAGCGATTTCTCAGAAAGAAAACAAAACAATCACTTTAAGAACTGTTGAAGATAAGACACTTATTGGTGGTGTTAAGGTTCAGATTGAGAACCGTGTCTATGATGGCTCATTAAAGAACAAAGTCAGCAAGCTCAAGACTGAGCTGTTGAGAAAGTAGGTGACGCAAGTGGCATTAAGACCCGATGAAATCAGTGCTTTAATCAAAGAGCAGATTAAGCATTATGATGATGTCATGGAACAGAAAGACGTCGGAACAGTTATGACTGTTGGTGACGGTGTCAGTGTTGTTCATGGTTTAGACAATGCAATGCTAGGTGAATTGATCCTTTTCCCAGGTGATGTTTATGGTATGGTCATGAACCTAGATGAAGATAGTGTTGGTGTTACTTTATTAGGTAATGCGGACGAAATTAAAGAAGGCGACGAAGTAAGACGTACAGGTAAGATTATTGAAGTACCTGTAGGTGATGCGATGCTTGGTCGTGTCGTTAACCCTTTAGGACAGCCTATTGATGGTCAGGGTGAAATTATCACTACAAAGACTAGACCAATCGAAAGAGTAGCTCCTGGTGTTATGACAAGAAAATCAGTAGATCAGCCAGTACAGACTGGTATCACTACTATTGATGCAATTATTCCAGTTGGTAGAGGTCAGCGTGAGTTAATCATCGGTGACAGACAGACTGGTAAAACAGCTATCGCTGTTGATACAATCATCAACCAGAAAGGTCAGGATATGTACTGTATCTATGTTGCAATTGGTCAGAAGAATTCTACCGTTGCACAGGTTGTTGAAAAATTAAAGAGAGCAGGCGCAATGGATTATACTGTTGTTGTTTCTGCATCAGCTTCTGAACTTGCTCCAGTTCAGTATATTGCTCCTTATGCAGGTTGTGCTATTGCTGAAGAATGGCTTGACCAGGGGAAGGATGTATTAATCGTTTATGATGATTTAAGTAAGCATGCCGTAGCTTATCGTACAGTGTCTCTATTATTAAAGAGACCACCAGGACGTGAAGCTTATCCAGGTGATGTATTCTACTTACATTCAAGACTATTAGAAAGATCTTGTCGTTTAAATGAAGAAAATGGCGGAGGTTCTATCACTGCCCTTCCAATCATTGAAACACAGGCAGGTGATATCTCAGCATATATCCCTACTAACGTTATTTCTATTACTGATGGTCAGATCTTCTTACAGCAGGAATTATTCAATGCTGGTTTCAGACCTGCCATTGATACAGGTTTATCTGTATCACGTGTAGGTTCTACAGCACAGATCAAGGCTATGAAGCAGGTTTCTAGAAACTTGAAGTATGAATTAGCACAGTATGAAGAAATGCAGTCATTCGCACAGTTTGGTTCTGACTTAGATGCAGCAACTAAGAATGCGATTGAACATGGTGAACGTGTACGTGAAGTATTAAAACAGGCACAGTATGCACCAAGAGATGTTATTGATCAGATCATTACTCTATTTGCACTTGAAAATGGATTCGTTAAGAATGTTAAAGTGGAAAAGGTACAGGAATACATGGATGGTTTAGTAGAGAAGTTTGCTGTTGCACATAGTGATCTTCTTGATGAAATCAGAGAAAAGAAAGTATTATCTGATGAATTAACTGCTAAGTTGAAGGAAGCTGTTAAGGCTTATACAACTCAGTTCGAAAACTTACAGAAAGCTGAGGCTTAATTATGGCTGGGCAGATGCAAGCCATCAAGCGTCGTATCAAATCAATTGAATCTACTAAGAAAATCACAAGAGCTATGGAACTTGTTGCCAGCTCTAAGCTTTCTAAGACTAGAAATCAGTTGAATGACATGAAGCCTTATTATACACAGGTAAAAGATACTTGTGCACAGATCTTATCTTCTGCAGGAAATGATATTGATTCTCCTTATTTAGTATTAAATGATAAGGGTGAAGATGTTTATATCGTTATCACTTCTACTTTAGGATTATGTGGTGGATATAACTCTAATATCTTTAAGCAAGTTGAAGCATCAGTCAATGATGCCAAGAAGATTATTGCGATTGGTAATAAAGGCTTAAATCAGTTTAAGAAACATTTTAAAGGTGAAGTAGATGGTACTTATGCAGACCTTAATACGACCCTTGATTTTAGAAGTGTTGTAAGATTAGTTGCCTCACTTCTAGAAGGCTATAAGAAAAAAGAAATTAAGTCTATTCATATCGTATATACAGAATATGTGAATGACTTAACTTTCGTACCTAGAGATGTGACTCTTCTTCCACTTAAGGCAGAAGATCTTGTCTCTGATAAGAAATTCCATAAGGATACATTGTTTGAACCAAGTCCTGAATCAGTTCTTGGAAGCTTAATTCCGATGTATTTACAGGCTGTTATCTATGGTTACTTGATTGAATCAGTGACTGCAGAAAATGCGTCTAGAAGAACATCTATGAAGAACGCAACAGACAATGCGAATGAATTAACAGATGAGTTGTTATTAAAATACAACCAGGCACGTCAGAGCGCGATTACAAGTGAAGTGAGTGAAATCGTTGCTGGTGCCAATGCACAATAAGAAGGAGGTGCCATATGTCTTTGAATGTTGGTAAGATTATCAAGGCTCAGGGTCCAGTTGTCGATGTACAGTTCGCTGCTGATAAAGATCTTCCAGATCTAAATACAGCCATCACAATTGATAACCATGGTGAAGAGTTAACTGTAGAAGTTGCTCAGCATATTGGTGATGATATTGTAAGATGTATCGCAATGGGTCCTACTGATGGTCTAACAAGAGGTATGGATGCTGTGGATACTAATGCGCCTATTAGTGTTCCAGTAGGTAATAAAACACTTGGTAGAATGTTCAACGTATTAGGACATTCTATTGATGGTAAAGATGAATTGACTGAAGAAAAACATATGCCAATTCATAGATCAGCACCTACATTTGCTGATCAGAGAACAGAAACTGAAATTCTTGAAACAGGTATTAAAGTCGTTGACTTAATTTGTCCATTCATTAAGGGTGGTAAGATTGGATTGTTTGGTGGTGCCGGTGTAGGTAAGACAGTTCTTATCCAGGAATTCATCAACAACATCGCTACTGAACATAACGGTTTATCAGTATTCGCCGGTGTTGGTGAACGTTCTCGTGAAGGTAATGATTTATACTATGAAATGAAAGAAAGTGGTGTATTAGATAAGACAACACTTGTGTTTGGTCAGATGAATGAACCACCTGGATCAAGACTTAGAGTTGCATTATCAGCACTTACTATGGCGGAATATTTCCGTGATGAACAGGGACAGGATGTCTTACTATTCATCGATAATATCTTCCGTTTCACTCAGGCTGGTTCAGAAGTATCTGCCCTACTTGGACGTGTTCCATCTCAGGCAGGTTACCAGCCAACTCTTGCAACTGAAATGGGTCAGTTACAGGAACGTATTACTTCAACTAAACAGGGTTCTATTACATCTGTACAGGCTGTTTATGTACCTGCTGATGATATGACTGACCCTGCTCCAGCAACTACATTCACACACCTTGATGCAAGAGTTGTACTTGATCGTAGCATTGCAGCATTAGGTATTTACCCTGCAGTAGATCCATTAAACTCTTCTTCTAGAGGTCTTGATCCAAACGTTGTTGGTAAAGAACATTATGAAGTGGCTCATGGAGTAACTCAGATGTTACAGAAATATCAGGAATTACAGGATATCATCGCAATTCTTGGTATGGATGAATTGAGTGAAGAAGATAAACTTATCGTTGCACGTGCAAGAAGAATTAGAAACTTCTTATCACAGCCATTTACTGTTGCTGAACAGTTCACAGGTTTAGATGGTAAGTATGTACATGTTGATGATACAGTAAAAGGATTTAAAGAAATTCTAGAAGGCAAATATGACGATTTACCAGAGCAGGCTTTCCATAATGTAGGTACTATTGAAGAAGCAGTAAAGAAAGCTGAATCTTTAAGTGAGTAAATTTCATTTACATATCGTTACTCCTAAAGGTACCTACAAGGATGTAGACGTAGATATTCTGAACATTAGAACAACTGATGGTCAGATGGGTATACTTGCTCACCATATGCCATTGGCGAGTGGTGTGGAAATCGCCGAAATGAATTATAGGATTGATAAAGACAGATATGAATTTGCTGTTGGTGGTGGATTTGTTTATGTAGATGGTGATAATACTGTTACACTTATTGTGAATGATATTGAATCACCAGAAGAAATCGACCTACGTAGAGCTGAAGAAGCAAAAGCAAGAGCTGAAGAGAGATTAAAATCTAAGGATTCAAATATCGATTATCAGCGTGCTGAAATAGCTTTAAAGAAGGCTATTACACGTATTCATGTCAAAAACAATTACTAAGATCCAGGGTTATTCCCTGGATTTTTCTTTGGAGATATTATGAAGAGTGATTATGTAAGAGTTAAGGATTATATTCCTGATATATATGAGGAACTGCGTTATGCTACAGAATGTAATTTTACTCATACAAAAGTCTATGATTTTGATGAAGCGTATTTAAGAAGAGGTACTACATTTAAACTCAAGAAGGTTCAGAAAGAGTTAAAAGAAATAGGTTATAGCTTAAAAATCTGGGATGCATATAGACCATTTACTGCACAGCAGTATTTCTGGGAATTGATTCATGATGATGAATTTGTAGCGGATCCGACTAATGGTCCTAAGACACATAATTTTGGAAATGTAGTAGATGTAACTCTTGTAAAGAGTGATGGAAGTGAGATAGATATGCCTACAGAATTTGATAATTTTACATCTAAGGCAAGTAGAGATTATTCGTGGTTAACGGGAAGTCCTCTTAAACATGTTCTATTATTAGAGGAAACAATGGAAAAATATGGCTTTATTGGATATGATGGCGAATGGTGGCATTATACAGATGAAGACTCCTATGACTATATAGACTTCAAGCCAAACAAAAAACACGGCTAGCGCTGTGTTTTTTTGATTATGGTATAAATAATAATTGTAAGTAATATCCCAATACAAGCCCCTGTAGAATCTATCATAACATCTCTAAAACTTGCACTACGTCCTCCTACAAAGAACTGATGCAATTCATCTGAACAGGCATAGAGGAAACTCACTAATAGAGCTATCAAGCATTTAAAGCGTAATGGATAAGTCTCATAAGTAAACATCAACAACATTGTAAGAATACTTAAAACGAAATATACAAACATATGTGCACATTTACGAATAATAAATTCTAAGAAGCTAAAAGCTTCTGTAGATAATGTATTGACTATATTATGTCCAGTCAATGTTTTAGATATATGTCCTATGAGATAGATGACTGATTGGGAAGAAGAGGAACTTTTAGGACCTGTTTGATTAGAAAAACAGAATATAACCCCCATCCAGATTATGATTAATAGAGTAAGTAGTATACGTAATTTCTTCTTTTTAGTCATAATGTTTCTCCCCTTTCTTGAGTTTATAATATACAACATCTGTGAAGAAAAGACAAATGATCCCTATAATTAAAAGAGTAGATTGTATTAAATAGGATTTGAACAAGTAGTATAAAGCACCAAATTATACTATAATTGTTATGATAAAGTACAAAAAACACATATTACATTACTTTTATATCGGACATGTGAAATAATTGACATTATCATCATATTACATATTTCTGATTCATGATGTAACAATCATATAATATGGAGGATTAATAACAGTGGGATATACAATTAAAGATTTTATAGAATCGAATCAATTTGAAGGATTAAAATTAATAAATCATGCTGGATTAGATAGAGAAATAACAGGTGCACAAATTATTTCGACGATTGATATTGAAAATTTGGCGGGGGGGGTCAGTTATTACTAACCTCTTTAAGGGTTTATGATGATTTTGATAAAAATACAGTAATCTACCATCTAGAAGAATTAAATAAGAAGAGAATCAGTGGATTTGTAGTAAAAAGAAGAAATGATACAGTTCATCAGAAGGAGTTATTTGAACTATTCATACACTTTTGCGATGAACACAGAATACCTGTATTAGAACTTCCACAGAATATTAGTTATTGGGTTGTTTTGAAATATGTATTATGTCATGCGTGCGATCTTGTTATTGCGAAGTATATATATAATAAAATAGTTCAAGATCAAATTAATCATTTTTTATTGCATGAAAGATATGCTGAACAAACAATAGAGACATTCTTTAAGAATTTAGAGACTATAGTAGGTAACCCTGTTTCTTTGTATGATGAAAATTTTCACTGTATCTATCCTTCTCCAGAAAACAATGACTTCATTATAGAAAAATATATACCTCATACTATAAGTGGACATGAGTATTTTTGTCAAAAAAGAGAATATGTGGAATATATCCAACAAATCAATATTCTTAATTATTATAATTATTATCTAGTGGTTACAGAAATGAATGAACCATTAGATGAATTAGACTTTGTTACATTGGATAATATAATTACAGCTTTATTTTATCTTTTAGCTCAGGATGTCACAAAGAGGGAACTGGAAATCAAATACTATCGAAATTTAAGTTATAGACTAATGAATGGTTCAATGTCTAATGCAGAAGAAGATGATGTCGCAAACTTACTTAATCTAAGTGTTAAAGATGAATATAGGGTTGTTACCTTATATTTAAAACCTGAGGATAGAAAAGAGAACTTCAGTATTACTCAGAAGAATGAGAGTAAGTATGTGGCAGAGGCATTGTATAGCTATTTTCCTGAAGAAAATGTTTATTATAGTGGGAATCTTGTCTTATACCTTTATAACGAAAAAGATTGGGAAGTAAAAAAAGTCTTTAGAAATATATTAAAAGAGATTCATAAGGATATACAAGACTCTCTAAATAAAAGAAATAAGAAGTTTGAACTTCTTATTGGGGTTGGAAAAAGTGTGAAGGGATATCATGGATTAAAAGATTCTTTCAAAGACTCTAAAGTAGCGCTAGAGTATATTGATTTAATTAGAGAAGTTATGGGTGATAGAAGTAAAGCTATTGTGGATTGTGCTAAATTAGGTTTCTTCCAGATATTTATCAATATTCATGATAAGGAAGAGTTAAGACAATATATACCTGATTCAGTCATTAAGCTAGATGAACAGGATAAAAAGAAAAATAGTGAGTTGATCAGTACTTTGGAATGTTATTTGAATAATAAACAGAGTATTAGAAAAACTTCAGAGTTGATGAATATTCATACTAGAACTGTTTCCTATCGTCTATCTAAGATTGTAGATCTCACAGATATAGATTTTGATAATATTCCGGAAATACTTGCAGTAAGAAATGGAATTGTAATACTTAAAATATTAGAATAGTTGTAATTAAAGATGAGTCACATATGTGGCTCATTATTTATTTTGTAATATTATTTGGTACACTTTGAACAAAAAACTGTTAAAAACTTTTCTCTTTTTGCACATTATATTTATAGTTTTAAAAAGCTATAATACAAAAGATTTAAAAAAAGTGTATATATAGAGAGAATATCCGCAATATGGGGCCTTTTAGAACAATTGTGACATGTTTTCTGAATAGTAAGTCAGAATTGATAAGAAGGGAAAAAGGTCTAGTATGAATAAAATTAAGATAATATTAAGCAACTGGGTATTGCTTATACTATGTGTTGCGCTGATATGCACGCAGGCAAATGCGGCAGGTATAGTTAACTTCAAATCACCAGATAATATACCTCAAGAGACAGTTTATGATAATAATACAAATACAACTGAAACAACTGAGAATATAGAGGTATATTACAAAAATAATAAGATCTGTATTTATAACTATGATCAGTTAAAACAGATTGGTTCAGATGCTTATGTTTATACAGGTGATAAAGATGGAACTATTGGTTCTGGAGAAGTAGTAAAGAATGAAGGAACTGAATTGAGATACACATCAGATGCTCAATATGTATTAATGAATGATATTGAAATGAGTACTGATTATGTCTGGACACTTCCAAATAACTTTACTGGAAGCATTACAGGTACTACTAGAGAAAGTACATCTCTTTATAATAAAGAAACAGATACAATTACTATTTATAACCCCTATCAGTTAATGGTTCTTGCACAGGATAATTCAGAAACAGAACCAGTCATGTCATTAGATTATGATGCACCACAGTTTGGTATGGGACAGATGATTTATCCTAATGGAGAGAATCAGCCTTACTTAACTTATAGTAAGTCACATAAGTATGTACTCTCTCAAAGCTTTGATTCTAGTAAGCCAGAGTTAGTGGAGAATCAGGTAAGAGAAAATGTAAGTACAGAAAATGCGGAAGGCCGTGATTTTAAGGGTCAGGTTGTTAAGACTATTGGGGATAAGACTTATATCCTGATTGGTAATGAAGCACAGTTAAGAAAGATAGGAACTGATGAGCAGGTATATGGCGCAGTTTATCAGGCTTATCTAGATGTTTTGACATGGAAAGTTGATAAGGGTAAAAACGGCCAACCTATTATGCTTTATGGTGGTGATGCCGATTTAAAGAAAGATCAAAATGGTGAAGCTAATTATACTTTTGGAGAAATAAAAAATACAGATAAAAGTTTAAGCAGTGAATCTAGTATGCATCAAAGAGGAAAATGTGGTGTTGATCAAACTACAGGAGAAATTAATCCTAATCTTGATATAGATAAAGTTGCAAATCAGAAGTATAGCGCTAATGCGAATTATATTATCTTCCGTGATATAAATCTAAGTAGTTCGAATTGGAAACCTCTTAACTTCCAAGGCACAATGGTTGGTGCTAAGAGTACTAACAATAAGATTTGGGATGCAGGTGCAAAGATAGAGAAACCAGTTATTTCTAATGTGAAGGTTGAACAAACAGAGAATCTCAATGTTGGCGAACAAATGGGTGTTGGTTTCTTCTCAACTATATCAAGTGAAGTAAGTGAGGATGATGTTGGTTTAAGTAAAGGGCTCGTACAGGTTTCAAATATCAAGTTTGATAATATGACAGTTCATACAACCACTACAACAACTTGGTATTCACATACTCTTATAAGTGATCTTACAAAGAGTTTAGGTAAACTACTTGGTGGACTTCTAAGTGGTCTAACATTTATCCTAACGTTTGGTCAGGTTAAGATTGATTTAGGAAAAACATTGGGTGATGTTCTTGATGCAAGAAAGAAAGACCCTACAGCACTTGCGACTGGTGCTATTGCAGGACGTGTAGAAGGTCATGTAGAGATTTCTAATATAGAAGTAAATAATGCAGATGTAAAAAACGTAAACAATAATACAGGTGGATTTGTTGGTTATGCAGTAGGTAAAACAGAGTATGATGGTTTATCAAAAGCACTTGGTGGGTTAGTAAAGTTACTTACAAATATATTAAATGTTATTCCTGGTCTAGGATTAGGTGATTTAATCACGATTCTTCTTGGAAATGCTATTCCAGTAAGTAAATTGATTCCTACTGGTTATATTAATGCGAAAATAAAGAATTGTTCTATTAATGGTTTAAGTATTTCTACTTCAAGTGAAAAAGATTATGCAGGTGGATTTGTTGGACAGCAGAAAGGCACAATTATAGAAGGTTGTAAAATCACAAATAGTGACTATACAATTAATGGAAAATCATTTGCGGGTGGTTTTGTAGGTTTAGCTCGTGATGATGTCATTGAAGGTACTCTTTCTGGGGCATTGGATATTGAGACAAAGCTTCCAAGAATGAATCCAGAAAGTTTGCTTCTAAATTGTTCGTTAAACAATGCGGTAGCTTCTGTTTCAGGTGAAAGTTATATTGGTGGTTTTGCCGGTGGATTGGCAAATGCTTCTACAGTTAATTGCAATATTAAATCAGATAAAGCACTTACTGTAAAGGCTTCTGGAAATTATGCTGGTGGTTTTGCTGGAATTGCATCACTTGGATGGGCTGCGGATTTAGGTAAAGATGACACAAAGAATAACTTACTTGGCGGTGTAGTTGATCTTGTTGTAAAACTTTTGAGTAGTAATCCTGGAGCAACTTCATCCTTACTTTCTCTTGCTGGCGTAAATCCATCACATATATTAGGATGCTCTGTAAATGCTTCACTGCAAGTTAGTGGTAAGGACTATGTTGGTGGTGTAACAGGCAGAGGTAATGGTGCATATATAGCACAATCGAATGCAGATAATTTACAGAAAATATCATATTGGAAAAATAATGTTTATGATGTTGGTTCTGTTCAAGTGATTGATAGCTCTTTAACGGGATTATCAAGTGTTACAGGAAATGATTATGTTGGTGGAATTGCTGGATCAATGGGTACGGCCAGTGTTGCCGGTTTATTAAATACAACGCTTGGCGTTGCATCTTATCTTGCGTTTACTGTAGATAATGTTCATGTAAATGGTGCAGAGAATGGATTTACTATTAAGGGAAATGAACGTGTTGCTGGTGGATTTGGAGATACGATTGGTGGTTCGATAACAACTGTTAGTATCAATAATTTAGCTTCTATAGAAGGTAATAACTTAGTAGGTGGTTTTATTGGTCTTTCTGGCCCTGGTGATTTGGCTGGAACAGATGGTGGATTAACTGTTAACCTGTTAGGTTTGAATTATTTATTGAAATTGAATAATTTACTTTCTTTAGGACAAGCAATTGAAGTAAAAATTAAGGATACATATGTAAGTGGAATTAAGGATGGGTTTACGGTCCACGCAAAGGGTAGTCGTGATTCTAATTCGGTTCGTGATTATAGTGCTTCTGGTTTTATCGCAAAAAGCGGAAGTACAAAAATAGAAAATTCGCATGTAACAAATCTAAAATCAGTGAAGGCTGCAGATGATGGCGGATATGCTTCAGGATTTGTTGGTATTTCAAAAACAGGTGGTCTAGCAGAAGTTGCTGATGACAATTCGATTAAATCATTAATAGAGACAAATGGTTTAGTAAATGCTGTAGGATATTTAATTCCTAAATATACAAATTGCACGGTTTCTTTTGTGAATGGTGGAAGTGTTACAGCAGATGTTGCTGGTGGTTTTGCAGCAGATTTTCAAAGTGGTACAGTTGATAACAGTTCACGAGGTAGTAATGATTATTATGCTGTATACAATTTAGATTCTGTGAATGGTCAAAGTTATGCAGGTGGTTTTGGAGGAAATGTTTATTCTGGAGCATTGGCTGATGCTAGTAAAGGTATTAGTATTCTAGGAAATATAGATGGGCTGAATATAAACATTGGAGAGTTGTTAAACTTAGTAAATGCATATGTTCCAACAATAGAATATGCAGGAGTTAAATCTGATAATGGATTTACGGTTACAGCTAATAAAATCAAATCGGATGATACGAATTCTAGTAGTGCTGGTGGCTTTATTGGTTATGGTAGTGGTGTTCAGGTAAGTTATTGTGATGTAACACATTTAAAACATACAAACGTAACACCTCCAGAAGATTTAGAAGCAACAAAAGCACCTACATATTTTAATAACGAGAGTCAATATGCAGTCACTGGATCAAGATATGCTGGTGGATATATTGGTTATATGGATATTGGTTCTGCAGCTTCAGTAGGTAAAGGATTAAGTGTTCTAGGTACCTCTATAGGAATTAATAATGTATTAGATGCATTAAATGTAGTTGTGTCTACTATTGAACATTCTCATGTTACTGGAAATCCTGGAGGATTTGCGGTTAAAGCATCTTATAAGAATACAGCTTCTGATGCATCTGAGAATGATGTATTGGGAGATGCAGGTGGATTTGCAGGAAAGATTTCTGGTGGACATATCCAGGATTCTAATGCGAATAACTTCTCTTATATTATTGGTCAGTTAACAGCTGGTGGTTATGTAGGAGACTTACAGCCAGGGAATATTGCGAATGTACTAGGTGATGCAAGTATCTTAAAAGGACTAGTAGATGTAGAGAGTGTACTTGCTTCTGTTGCAGAAGATTTTGTACCTACTATTAGAAATAGTTCTACTACATGTGTTCCTTGTGGTGGTGCAGTACGTGCACAGGCAGCTTCTACAACACAGGTACAAAGAGGTATGGCTGGTGGTTATGTAGGACATAACGAAGGTGGTCATATCTGGGGTAATAATACAAAGAAGTGGAAAGGTAAAGACTATACTGGACCAACAAGTACTTGTAAAGCAGTAAGAATTCGTTCTGTATATGGTGAAGTGATTGCAGGTGGATTTACAGGTTTAATGGAATCTGCAGATACTGCAAGTACTGGTAACTTATCTCTATTATGGGGATTAGTTAAAGTAGATAACATATTAGGTGCACTAAGAGTTGTTTATCCTACAGAAGAGAATACTGCTGTATATGGACCACTTGCTTTAATGGATTATGAAACATGGAATACATGGGTTGATTTCGTTGGTAAGTATGGTGGTTACGGAAGTGATCTTGCAGAGCATGGTAAGGTAACTAGCCAAGCAGAGTTAGATAAGATTATTCATAAATATGCTTATGGATATAATGTTGTAGCAGGTAGAGTGAATTATCGAGATGAGATTAAATTAGCCAATGGTGGTGCTGCAGGAGGCTATGTTGGCTCTATGCAGACAGGTACTATCACAAATGGTCAGGCTTATCAGACTAAGAAAGTAAAAGGATTAAGAACTGCAGGTGGCTTTGCAGGAGAAATGATCAATGGTGGTGCTGCAAATCTTGGTGGCGTGAATATTCTTGGTCTTAATCTTCAGTTAGGACGAATGATTGATGTACTGAATGTATTTGTACCAGTAATTAAGCAATCTTCAGTAGAAGGCTATCAGAGTGGATTAATGGTTGAATCTATAGGAATTAATGACAAGGATAACTGCGGTTATGCTGGTGGTTATGTAGGTAAACTCATTGGTGGACAGATATGGGGAGACAACACAGCACGTTGTCAGGTAAAGAAACTTAGACGAGTAGATGGTAGAAGCTATGTAGGTGGCTTCGTAGGAAGTTCTCGACCTGGTAGTGTAGCAACACTTAACCCTACTGCTGGTGAAGGATTACTAAGTAAACTTCTTAATAAACTACTTGATACCCCTTCAGACCTCATTAAAGTACTTAATGCGACAGTTGCAACAATCCGTTATGCAGACGTTGAATCCTGGGATGATTGGGGATTTATCGTAAATGGTGCTTATACAACAGGTAATAAGAATACCTCTTATGCGAAAACTGCAGGTGGTTTTGCAGGAATGCTGGAAGGTACAGTTCTTGGTGAAAAGGATAAATCTGAAACTGGTATTTCTGTAAAGAATATTCGTTCTGTTATTGCGGGTGAGTATGCTGGTGGATGTTTTGGTGTTGCAGATGTAGCCGGAGTTGCAAATATCAGTGCAGGAAATGAAACATCTCTATTAGATAAGCTATTAAAACTAGGAAGAACAGATGTATTAGATGCTTTTAGAAGTTATGTATATTACGGAAATATAATTGGAAGTAAGGATGCAGGACTAAGTGTTAGTGCCAATAAAGCAATTAAATCTGGACAGAACAATCAGGTTACATACAGTGGAACAGCCGGAGGCTTTGGTGGTTCACTTCTAAATGGCTCTATAAAGAATAGTACAGTCACACAATTAAGCAATGTAAGAGGCTTAAATAGTGTGGGTGGATTTGTTGGTTACTCTGGTAAGAGTGGTGTTGTGAAAGCTGATAAGATTGATGTCCTAGGAGATAATAAAGGACAGCTTCTTGGTGGTGCATTAGGTGTAATGGATATTTTTGGTTCTCATATTGATGATTGTAGTGTAAGTGGTACAAGTGATGGCTATACAGTACAGAGTCAAAATGGTGAGGAACAGATTGCAGGTGGATTTATTGGTTATGCAAACCTTGCAAGAATGTCTAATTGTACAGCAGGAAGTATTAGTGAACTAAATAATGGATTGAAGCAGGTTGCATCTGGTGGAACAGCAGGAGGATTTGCAGGTAGAACAAGCTTTGCATATCTTGCAGATCTAAAACTAGATTCTGGGCCAGTCAATGTCATATTTATGCTTGTTAATAAACTTATACAAGCACTTTATCTAGATAAAATACAAGATTCAAATCTTCTAAAGATCAATCTAGGAATTATAAAAGTAGAAGCGTTATATGAAGGAAATCTTCTTCATGTCAATATCCTAGGTTTAGATATATCTGTTGGTTTATCTAAGAAATCAATAGATAATAGCCAACAGTCAGATCTTGCGATTATTACTATTGGAGATTCATCTATTAAACTCCCATGTAATGAGAATGGTTTATTAAATGATAATGATGCAAAGTCAAATATCAGTGTCAGTCTTATTAAAGCAAACCGTACAAAGATTACTGATAGTAAAGTGTATGGTGTGAGCTATGGATATGATATTTATGCAGGTGGTGCTACTAACAACAATGATGGAACTTCCAATGATGGACGCAGTGGTGGTTTTGTAGGATTTAATGATGAAGGTTTATTAAAGAATAACGATATGTACTACTGTGACGTAGTCAGAGGTACTAAGAATCTTGTTGGGCCTTTTAGTGGTAAGAGTGAATTAGATTCAGTATATGAATTTAATACATTGGATAAGGTTGAAGGTGAAGGTAACAACTACCGTATTTATAGAAAGTTAGATAAGTCTCTTACAGAAATCAAAAACAATAGCCAGATATTAAATAGTAGTTATGAAAAGAATGGTGGATGGGATATTTATACAATCCAGCATATGATTACGGTTAAAGCTTTTGATAAATTAAAGAATGCTGTTCTGGCAAGCAAGAGTGACTCAGTAAAAGCAGATCTTAAAGCATATGAATCATCGTCCAAAGCAGTATTAATGGCTGATACAAAGACAACTCTAAATACTGGTGAAAGTGAGACACCAGAACCATCTGAGTCACAGGATCCATGCGATAAGCATGTTAAACTCACTATAAATAAAGTCTGGAAGGATTTCGATAACTTCGATAATAAACGACCAGAGAGTATTACGGTAACAATTTCTCGTACTTGGAAGGATGCGAATGGTAATAAGACAGAAACTGTTCCAGGTTATGAAAGTTACACAATAACAGGTTCTATCAAAAAATCAACATGGCAAGAAGTGATTAAAGGTCTTCCTGCTTATATTAAAGAAAGTGATGGAACTGTTTGTTATTATAAATATTCCGTAACAGAAGCGGAAATTAATGGTTATACGACAACAATAAATACATCAGAAGATGGATTTACGTTTACGATAACCAACAAGCATTTCCCATGTCTTCCAGGTACTGGAGGATCAGGAAACTACTTATATTACACGATAGCAATTCTGCTTTTCCTTGTTTATTTCGTTATGAGATACAGAAAGAATAAGGAAAATAAAGCAGAAAAACTATAAAGAGAAATGAAAAAAAAGGAGAAAAAGTTATGAAAAGTATTAAACGCATTATCGCATTGTTATTAACTGCGGTTATGACAATGACTATGTCCGTAACAGCATTTGCAGTAAATACTAACAACAACAGTCTTACTGTAAATGTGAAATCAACAACACCAACACAGGATCTGAAAGGTCAGACAATTAATCTGTACAAATTATTTGATCTTACTACATCAAAGTCTGGAGAAACAACAAACTATGCTTATACAGTGAACAAAGCAACAGGTTATAAAGATGCACTTAAAGCATCATTAGGAATTTCACTCACTGGAACAACTGACGAAGATTATGCAAAAGCTGTATTGGCTCTTAAAGATACAGAAGGTGCAGTACAGAAGTTTGCAAATGATTTTACAGCTAAAGCTTTAACAGGTAATTTAACAGCAACAGAAACTTCTGGAAAAATCACAGAAGCAAATAAAATATCTTATACATTTAGTAACTTAGCAGCTGGTTACTATCTTGTATATGTCACTGGTAGTAAAGAAATTCAATCTTCATTAGTTACAGTAGATGGAGAAACTACAGTAAGTTTAAAAACAGAAGCTCCAAGTATTACAAAAAAAGCTGATAAAGAAACTGTAAGTATTGGTCAGATAGTTAAATATACAGTTACAGGTTCAGTGCCAGATACAACTGGATATGCACAGTATGTTTACAAAATCCACGATGAATTATCAACAGGTCTTGATTTTGTGAAGAACGCTAATGGTGATGCTCTTGGCAATGCAACTGAATTAAACGTAACAGTTGCATTTAAAGAAGCAGGAGTTACAGCTGTAGGAACAACACCTACTACAGCAACACTTGATACAGCAAACAAGAGAAAAATGGCTCTTGACTTATCTGCATGGGTAAGAGCTAACCAGACAAACAAAGGTAAAGACTTCACAGTAACTTACTATGCTAAAGTAAACAAAGATGCCGTTGTAACAGAAAAGAACAAGGCTCAGTTAGAATATGGTAACAATCCAAGCGATACAACAACTACTACACCAAGTGAAGCAAAAACACCTACATACCCTCTTGATATCAACAAGTTTGCTAAAGGAGATAACAAGAAATTAGCTGGTGCTAAATTCAAGTTATATTTAAACAAAGAAGATGCTAATGTAGCTAACGATAACGCTATTAAGGTTTCAGCAGTTGCTGGTGAAGCAGGTAAATATGTAGTTGATCCAACTTCTACAAGCACTGAATTTGAATCAGTAGAAAGCATTACTGCTGCAGATGGCTACAACCTTCGTGTTAACGGTCTTGCTGCAGGAACTTACTACTTAGTAGAAACAGAAGCTCCAGCAGGTTACAACAAGTTGTCTGCTCCAATCGAAATTAAAATTGAAAAGAGCACAGATAGTAACGATGTAAATAAATGGACTATCTCAAAAGATGATACAGTAGAAAATGACAAAATCATCGATGTAGAAAACAGTACTGGTTCTATCCTTCCATCTACAGGTGGTATGGGTACTATCGCATTTGCTGTTGTTGCCGCAATTCTTGTATTCGGTGTTGCAGTAAGCTTCATCCGTGATAAAAAAAGAGAAAACTAAGAAATAGTTTTTAATGGAATAAGCGGTTATCTTTCTTAAAAGATAACCGCAATTCCAATTATTTATAATTATAGGGAGAATGAAATGAAGTGTATGAAGATTAAAATCACAAAAAATGATATTATTCGTTTATTTGTACTTTTGATTGCATTCTCCGTGTTGTTATATCCTAGTTTTAGTAGTTATTTGAATGAGAAGAATGGTTCTAAGGCTATCTCTTATTATGATAAAGAGAGTGTGGAACTCAGTAAGGCAGATAAGACAAGGATGTTAGAAGAAGCACGTGCATATAATAGAGAAATGTTAGGAAACATAGATCTTATAGATCCATTTTCACAGGAAGATACGAAGTTAGATGCACGTTATGAGAGTTTATTAAATGTAGACGGTTCTGGAATGATGGGATATATACGTATTCCTAAGATTCATATAGAACTACCTATTTATCATGGTACAAGTGAAACAGTCTTACAGGCAGGTGTTGGACATTTCTGGGGTACTTCTTTGCCTGTTGGAGGAGAGAGTACACATACTGTATTAACGGGTCATAGAGGGTTACCTACAAAAACATTATTCACAAATATGGATAAGCTAGAAGAAGGAGATATATTCTATATTAAGGTCTTAGATGAAACATTGGCTTATAAAATAGATCAAATACAAACAGTATTACCAGAAGAGACAAAGGGATTATCTATAGAACCTGGTAAAGATTATGCTACATTAGTGACATGTACACCTTATGCGATTAATACACATAGATTATTAGTGAGAGGACATCGTATACCATATCAAGAAGCTACAAAGAAAGTGCCTGATATAGATATTAAGCCAGAATTATTATTTACTTCTAAGATACTAATTATGACAGTAATTGTAATTCTGATTGGTTTAATTGCCGCAATTATTTACTGTATAAGGGATAAGAAAAGGAGGAACTAACATGAAGGTAAGAAATATTATTATGATTATGATTGTTTTTCTTATGAGTACGTTCATGAATGTTTCTACTATTCATGCAGATAGTGGTTCTAGAAAAGGAAGTATACAGATTGTATATAAGGGTAGAAATGAATTGAATAAGGAAGTGAATCTTTCAGGTGCTAAGTTTTCAATCTATCAGGTTCAATATATGAGTCATGATACATTGATATGGGAGGATAACTTTAAAGATTCACATACATCCTTAGTAGATACCAGTGCTCAGGCTAGAGAAAAACAAGCCAAACAATTATATGAATATGCACAAAAGAAAGGCATACCTTGTTTAACACAAGAAACAAACGCATTAGGACGTATGAGTTTTAGAAACCTAGATCAAGGTATTTACTTAATTGTCCAAAAGGGATATGTGGAAAGTGATAAAAGTCAGTTTGAGTCTGCCCCTTTTCTAGTAAGTATTCCTTCTCTTGTAGATGGAAGTGTAGAATATAGTGTAAAGGTTGAACCTAAAGCTGAATGGATAAAACCAGAACAGCCTAAACCTTCTAAACTCAATAAATTACATATAAAAACAGGTGATGATACAAATATATCTGTATGGGTTATAGCTGTAATAGAGAGTTTATGTATCATGGTATTGCTGTATAAGAATAAGGCTGATTCTCTATGAATCAGTTTTTTTAATGGAGAAGTTGAGTAAAATTTGATGATTCATAACACAAATGTTAGAATGGTAAATATGGAGGTTTATTTATGAACATTGTTTTAATACTTGCTTGTATAGCTGTATTCTATAATATCGATTTACTCAGCTATAATTCAGAGTATCTCTCAGTACAGCAAACAAAAAACTTAAAAGGGATATTTACACTTATAGTATTATTCCACCATCTTGCGATATTCGCAGGTGTAGGTGATATCTATACTATCTTTATTAATTCTGGATATATTGCGGTAGGTGGATTCCTATTCATTTCTGGATATGGCTTAATGTACCAATATATGCATAAAGGAAAAAATTATGTAAAGTCATTCCCTAAAAGAAGAATACTCACAATACTTATTCCATCTGTTGCAATGGCTATTGCCTATTTTATATTGAAACAATACAGATATGGTTATACCTTAGGTACTCTTATTTATGATTTTAAACGAGGGGCATCAGTTATAAGTAATGGCTGGTATATCAATGCGATTATTTATTTCTATATCACTTTCTTTATTTCTATGCTTCTTTGTGAACTGATTAAGAAACGTAGATTTATGATCATCTTTACTTTTATCGCAACATATCTCTATATATTCTTATGTATGAAGTTCAAGTATGAAGATCATTGGTTTAGTGCAGCCTTTGCTTTTTATTTTGGTATTGTATGGGCCATGTTTAAATCTAGAATTGATTCTAATCTTCAGAAATCAATTCCGATTATTATTGGTTGTCTATTTGTCTTCTATTATGTATTGAATGTATTTGCGCCATTTAAGTATGGCTGGATAGAATTCAAATGTTTAATGTATCTTGCAATTATTGTGATAATGGGAATGAGAATAAAGCTCCAAAGTCCACTTATGGAATGGGTAGGAGATCATTCTTTAGAAATTTATTTGGTTCATGGTTTATTCTTTGAAATATTAAGAAATAACCATATTAATATAGTAGATAGCTTTGAATTCATGGTTACCTTATTCATACTTACATTTATATCTTCCTATGTGCTTCATAAGATATTCACATTCATAAATAAAAGAATCATAAACAGTTAAGAGGAGTGTTTATCACTCTTCTTTTTTTATGATGAGGTCGAGTGATATATATGAATAAGATATTAGTAGTAGAAGATGAAGAAACAATATTGAATCTAATAAGAATCAGTTTGAAAGAAACAGGTTATAAAGTATATAAAGAACATGCGAAAAAAATGAGTAAAAATTTTCGCTTAAAAGAATATATAAATATAAATATAGTGAAAATACAAAATAAGCCATTGTTAAAATATAAGTAAATATATAAAATAAGCGAAAAAAGTTGACGTAAGGGGTTACTGATTCTAAGTGTTGATGTTATAATGGGAACATATGTTATAGATTTCTAATAAAATGTCTTTTTTTGTGAATGTTTGGCATTGATTAGAACGTGTTAGAGTTTTATATACATGAAGGAGAACACGCTTATGAAAAAAATATTTATGAAGTTTTGTGTTGTAGTTTTATCTTGTTTTATGGTGTTCAATACAGCTTATTTACCATCTTATGCAGAAGATGAAATGAGCTACTATGAACAGAATGACCTAGCAAACAGCTTTAGATATGCGGATGGTCAGATGAGGGATAGAGGTCGTGCAAATTATGCTGCACGTGCTTCAGTAAATTCTGGGTGGCCTGAAGATTCAAGAGCTATTTCTAAGGGAATTGATGTAAGCTATCATAATGGCACTATTGACTGGAAGAAAGTAAAACAGTCAGAAGTGGAGTATGCGATTATCAGATGTGGTTATGGTACAAATGATAAGAGTCAGGATGATAAGAAGTGGGAAGAAAACGTAAAGGGATGTGTAGACAACAATATCCCTTATGGGGTTTACCTCTATTCTTATGCAGATACTGTAGAGAAAGCGTCTAGTGAAGCAGATCATGCGATTCGTTTATTACAGGGTAAGAAGTTTAAGTATCCTGTTTATTATGATTTAGAAGAAGATAAGTTGCGTGATAAGATCAGCAAGAAAACTATTGCGGATATTGCACAGACATTCTGTGATAAGTTATCTGCAAAAGGATATACTGTTGGTATTTATGCGAATAAGGATTGGTTTACTAATTATTTAACTGATAGTCGTTTTAATAATTGGACTAAGTGGGTTGCACAGTATAATAAAGTTTGTAATTATCAGGGTAAATATGATATGTGGCAATGTTCTTGTACTGGAAAAATATCTGGTATCTCAACTAATGTAGATTTAAACTATTCTTATAGTCCATTTGAAAATTCATATGGTGGTGGTAATACAAATAATGGTGGAACTACTACTAAGTACTCTGATGGATTAAATGAAATTCAAGGAGAATTATACTACTTTAAGAATAATCGTATTGATACATCTTATAGTGGACTTGCTACTTATAAGGGAGATACATATCTTGTTACAAAAGGTATGGTAAATAAGACTCAGTCAGGTCTTGTACAGTATAATGATGAATGGTATTTATTAGACAAAGGTGAAGTAAGAATAGATTATACTGGACTTGCTCAATATAATAATGAATGGTACTATGTTGATCATGGACGTGTGAATAGAAATTATTCAGGTATCACGAAATACAATAATGAATGGTTCTATGTTGATAAAGGACATTTAGATTGGAGTTATAATGGATTAGGTCCATCTGGTGATACTTATTACTATATTAAAGATGGACGTGTAAACTGGGATTACTCAGGACTCGCTCAGTATGGTAACGAATGGTATTATATTGAGAAAGGTAAAGTGAACTGGAATTATACAGGTCTTGCACAGCATAATAATCAATGGTTTTATATTGAGAATGGTGTGTTAAATTGGAATCATTCAGGTATTGTGGAACACAATAATCAGTGGTTCTATGTTAATAAAGGACGTCTAGATTGGAACTATACTGGTTTAGGTCAGTCAGATAATGATTGGTACTATATTGTAAAGGGACGTGTGAACTGGAACTATACTGGTCTTGTTCAGCGTGGTAATGAATGGTTCTATATTGAAAAAGGTAAGTTAAACTGGAATCACTCAGGAATTGTGGAATACAATAAACAGTGGTTCTATGTTGAAAAAGGACGTCTAAATTGGAATTATACAGGTCTAGGTCAGTCAGATAATGATTGGTACTATATTGTACGTGGACGTGTTAATTGGGGCTATACAGGTCTTGTTCAAAAAGGCAATGAATGGTTCTATGTTGAAAATGGTAAGTTAAATTGGGAATATACAGGACTTGTTCAGAAAGGTAATGAATGGTTCTTTGTTCGTAATGGTCGTTTAGACTGGGGTTATACAGGTCTTGCTTGCAATGGTGAATACTATTTCTATGTTAAGAATGGACGTTTAGACTGGAGCTATTCTGGTTATGCACAGATTGATGGTCAGGGCGAATATTATGAAGTAAGAAATGGTAGACTTGTTGGCGGTACTTTAACTTTAGCTAAGATGCATGGTGTTGCGAATAACCAAGATAGCCCTACAAACTATATTGCGATTGTAGATAGAGCAGCACATCGTGTAGGTGTATTTAAAGGAAGTAAGTATAATTGGGCAGATGCAAAGTATTATAAATGTTGTGTTGGTAAACCATCAACACCAACAGTAAGTGGTACTTTCTATGTAGGCTCTAAAGGTAAATACTTCGATACAGGTTCAATAGGTAGATGCTGGTATTATACACAGATTACTGGTAACTATTTATTCCATTCAGTCATCTATGATAGAAAGCCATCTCCAAAGAAAATTATTGATAACTCAATGGATGCAGCTGTATCTCATGGCTGTGTAAGATTAGATCTAGAAAACGCAAAATGGATCTATGACAACGTTCCAAAGAAGACTAAAGTTATTATTTATTAACACTCAGGTTCCTCCTATTTGGGAGGACCTTTTTTTACGCATAAAAAAGGATGTGATTTATCACATCCGTTCTAACATTCTTCTGAAACAATAAACTTAGGTCTGCCTTTGATTTCATCATAGATCTGGGCAATATAGTAACCGATAATACCAAGACAGATCATGATAATACTACTAGAGAATAACTGAAGTAGAATAACTGTAGTAAAGCCTCCTAAAGCTGTACCGTTCACATATTGAACAATTGAGTTAATACCAAATATTACAGAGATAAGTAACATGATAAAACCACAAATAGTGACAATCTGCATAGGTGCAGAAGAGAAAGAAGTAATATTAAGTATTGCATACTTAATGAGTGATTTAGTAGACCACTTAGATTCCCCTGCTTCTCTTTCAGCTACTCTAAATGGAATCTGTGTTGTCTTGAATCCTACCCATGAAGATAAAGCTCTAAAGAAAGAATTCTTTTCCTTCATATTAAGTAGTACTAACATTACTTTTCTATCAAGAAGCTTAAAGTCTGATGCATTCATCATATCGATATTAGTCAACTTAGAGATAATCTTATAGAAAGTATTAGCCATAAATCTATGTATACCTGATTCTTCTCCTCTATCCTCTTTGACAGCTTCTACAACTTCATATCCTTCCTGCCACAATTTATACATTTCTACAATCTTAATTGGTGGATGTTGTAAGTCACAGTCCATAACAACACAACAATCCCCTTTTGCATATGTTAGACCTGCAGTAATCGCTGATTCTTTACCGAAGTTTCTAGAGAAATGAACACCTCTTACATGTTCATGTTTTTTTGATGCTTCCTGAATTCTATTCCATGTATCATCTTTAGAACCATCATCCACAAATAAGATTTCATAAGGAATCTTATGTTCTGTCATGATATCTACTACAACATTTGCGGTATTATCAATTAATAGTCCTTCATTATAAGATGGTATTATAATACTTAATAAACCTTCCATTTTAGTTCTCCTTACAATATTTTTTTCTATAGATTGCACTTACGATTATAAACAATATTGCGCCTGCTGTTAAGCCAATACCGAGTTTTTGGTGCTTTGTATGATATTTCATAGTAATTTTATTAGTGCCAGAGTGCAATTTAATGGCATATAAGCAATTTCCAAATGACTTCACTTCTGCCTTTTCATTATTGACTAATACATCCCAACAATCATCTACAGGAACAGATAAATATAAATAACTATCTTCATCTTCTGCATTAACTGTTGTATCAATAGAACCATTCTTCATTGAGATGTTTACTTCATTCTTACGTGCTGTTTGAGCACACTGATCTAATACACTTAAATCTAATGCATAGAAATAAGCATTATCATAATTAAAATTAGAATCTGCAGATTCAACTCTTAATTTTGTATTTGAGTTATTTGTCTCAATATGGAATACAGTAGGTGATAACCAGCATGCATACTTAGTAATCATATCTTTACCGTTATAAACATAAGATTCTGATTCTGAATTCCAAGGGATAAAGCCATAATAAACCATATTCTTATAGTTAGAAGTGTTTAAGTTGATTTCTGTATTTGAATCATCCTTCTTTACTACTGAATATTTAATAGGTTTATAAATATCTTTTGAAGTATTGAATAATTGTTTAAATAATAAGTTCTGATAATCAAATGGGTTCAAATAGCCTTCTTCATTCTTAATTTCATCAAAGTTATTACATGTAAATGCGAGAGGCATATAGTATGGGTTTATATATGTATACTTATCATTTAACTTAGTATTGTTTTTCTTTACTAGACCAGTGTAGTTTTCAGAAGTTAATACATATTTTACACCAAGTAATGAATCAATACCTAACATAGATGTATTTGTGACAGTTAAACAATCTGCATAAGTAGGATAACCACACTTATTTAAGAAGTTTAACTGTGTACCATCAGGTGAGGAAGTATATCCACTTGTAGACATATATCTATATGATAATGGTTCATCATAGTTGGCAGTTAAATTACCTTCATACATAACTCTATTAGATGTCTGTGTGATTCTATAGTTTGATTGATCATCATTCTGTATATTACGAATGATCTTTTCCTGATTCTTTCTATATGATGTATATTCCAAATCGTTCATGCATAAAGAATTTGCAAGAAGACCAGAGTTAATACCTAAATCAATAGAACCTACAATAAGTAATATTACAAGAAGTAACTGTTTTGTCTTTTGTTTAGCCATTAACTGACTAGAGATATATAAAGCAGTTAATACAATGATGAATGATACAGTTAAGTAAGCATTAATCTTTTCTTGATGCGTATAATGACGAGTTAATACAATATTTAATATTGAGAATACAATCGCAACAGCACCAGTTATCACAATATTCTTCTTTTCTTTCGCATATACACAATTGTATGTAGCTAAGAATAAAATAAAGAATTCAACAAGGAATGAATATCTATAGTTATAGCTTCCTACAAATTTAAAGAGGGAGAACACTAAATAAAGTGGATGCCAGTAGAGACATAGAAGTATTCCGAATAAGAATATACCAAGTACAACCTTTACTTTTACTTTGATTTCTCTGTTGAAGAATACTGATAGTGCTAGCACTATCGCAAGTCCTCCACAGAATAAAGCCGCAAATCCTAAATCACTATGAGCCCCATAGCTATACTTAGGAATAACACTTAACATATTGCCTACAAAAGAGAAATCTAATAAATCTCTAAATGAAAGACTTCCTCTAGGACCATTAGTTAAAGCACCAATAGTTGGTAAGAATAAGACTGCACTCACCATAACACCGAGAATCATGGCAAACACATATCTAATACCCGTTTTAATAAACTGCATAAATGTCATTTTGTTTTCTACTGCATATAAACAACATTCTAATAAGAACCAGATACCAGTAAAGACACAGCTGATTCCAGCCATATACCAGTTAAAGATGATAGCTAAACCAACTGCAATAGATAGATTCCAGTTCTTCTTTCCCTGCACAATATAATAAACCTGTAATAACATGAAAGGTAACATATACATGCCATCTAACCACATGATATTACTTGCCTGGAAGAAACTATATTGACATAAACCATAACCACAAGAAAGAAGAATAAAGAGAATACTATTTTCTTTATATGATGTTTCAAATCTATTTGTGATAAAGTATGCAAAAGCAATAGATGCCAATGTAAGCTTTAATGCGACTACAATATTAAAGAATGTATAGAGATTTGCATTAGAGAAAAACAACAATAATAGATTAAATGGTGAAGATAAATAATAGCTAAATACAGCTACATTTGATCCACCCAATGTTTTCCCAAAACTATAAGTAATTGAGTTCTTTCCTGCAATAACGTCCTTTAGATAGGAAAAGAAATCAATATACTGAATATTTGCATCCATTACAGCTAATGTTTTAGTACCAAATGGTGCAAAACCACTCACTGCATAAATGCATAAAATAATTAATAAAGTAATTAGTCCTGATAGGAATATAATCTTACTTTTTTCTTTTTTATTCATAAGAACCCTCTTGAATTCAAACACAATAATTATAGCATATCCTACTCTATAATACGATGTGATAGTTATGATATTACATTATTTAAAGGTATATGTATCAAATTATTTTGTGAATTTCTCTGTTTTTTTTGATGTATACACTTAAATAGAATATAATGGTTACGTATGTGACCAAAAAACAAATAAGGAGAGTTTTATGAAAAAAGATAAAGATATATTTGATAGAATTATGGAGTGGAAGATCCTTAGCATCTTCAATCCATTTTATAAGAAATATAAAGAAGTATTATTGTATTTATTCTTTGGAGGTTTAACTACTATTATTAGTATTGGTTCTTATGCATTCTTTGATGTAAGTATGCATATGGATCCAATGGTTGCAAATATTTTCTCTTGGATACTTGCAGTATTATTCGCTTATGTGACAAATCGTATCTGGGTATTTGATAGTGATGCGGAAGGTATAAAGGGTATTATCCAGGAAATGTTTTCTTTCTTTGGAGGACGTGTTGCAACGCTATTAATGGAAGAAGTTATTCTATATGTTGGTATTAATCTGTTGAGTATGAATAGTATTGGTGTAAAGGTTGCAGCACAGATTCTTGTACTAATTGGGAACTATTTAATAAGTAAGTTATTTGTGTTTAAAAGATAATTACACAGAAATTACACATAGATAGCGCTGTAATAAGGTATAATAATGGCAATGAAGTGAATTATAGACTATTTTGTGGTATAGTAATTTATGTATGAACTTAAAAATAAGGATGTGAAAAAAGATGTATAAAAGGAAATTAAGAGGATGGGCGAAGCATTTAGATTTCTTAATTGCGGATCTTATCTGTCTACAGCTGGCTATTTTTCTAGCTTACTATATGCGCCATGGAATACTTGATATATATACAAGATCATTGTATGTCAATATTGCGATAGTCATGACACTATTAGATATGTTAATTATTATATTCTTTAATATTTTAAAGAATATTTTAAAGCGTAATAACATCACAGAAATGATAAAGGTAATAGAGAAATCATTATTATTAATGGTTGTTTCTACTGCTTATATTTTCTATGCGCAAAAAGATGATGTATCACGTTTAACTTTAGGTTTTACATGTGTATTTGATGCAATGTTTACTTACATTGTGCATTGTGTTATGAAGCCAATTGTAAGACGTAGAAGAAAGAATAATAAGAAGTCATTGATCGTGATTACAGAGTCTGAGTTTATTGATTCTATTACAGAGAACAAGAAAACATTTGGTTTAGATGAATACCAGAGTGTTGGTTTTGCGGTTCTAGATAAGAATATGGAAGGTCAGAAATCAAATGGTTGGTCTATTGTGGCGTCTCAGGATACTGTCATAGATTATGTATTAAGACAGTGGATGGATGAAGCATTAGTGATTCTTCCTAGGGAAGATGTTTTCTCTACTTCTTTAGTTAAAGACTTAGCTGAAATGGGTCTTGCAGTACATGTAGAAATCAGTGAGTATAACTCATTAAAGGGTTATCGTAAACAGTTTGAAAGAATGGGTGAAAACCAGGTATTAACTGTCAGCATGAACTCCATTAATGAATATGACTGGATTGCCAAGAGAATTTTAGATATTATTGGTGGTTTAGTAGGCTGTTTGATTACTCTTATTTTAACTATCTTCTTAGCTCCTGCTATCTTTATTGCGTCTCCAGGACCAATCTTCTTTAAACAGAAGAGAGTTGGTAGAAATGGTAAAGTGTTCAATATGTATAAGTTTAGAAGTATGTATATGGATGCTGAAGAGCGTAAGAAAGAGCTTATGGCTCAAAATAGAGTTAAAGATGGTATGATGTTCAAACTTGAATATGACCCTCGTATTATTGGTTGTAAGAAGAAAGCCGATGGTACTATTAAGAAGGGTGTTGGTAATTTCATTAGAGACTGGTCTTTAGATGAATTCCCTCAGTTCTTCAATGTATTAAAGGGTGATATGAGTTTAGTAGGTACAAGACCCCCTACTCTTGATGAATGGAATAAGTATGAATTACGTCATAGAGCACGTCTTGCATTTAAGCCAGGTATTACAGGTATGTGGCAGGTAAGTGGTAGAAGTAATATCACTGACTTTGAAGAAATCGCAAGATTAGATAAAGAATATATCAAAAACTGGAAGTTCAGTCTTGATATTCAGATCTTATTTAAGACAGTACAGGTCGTTTTCAAAAAAGAAGGATCAATGTAAAGGAGTTATGAATATGCCATCAGTAAAGATTATTATTGCGACACATAAGAAGTATCGTATGCCTGATGATGAGATGTATATTCCTGTACAGGTTGGTGCAGAAGGTAAGGATGATCTTGGATATACACGTGATAATACAGGTGATAATATCTCTAATTTAAATTCACAGTATTGCGAATTAACAGGATTATATTGGGCTTGGAAGAATTTAGATGCAGATTATGTAGGTTTAGCACATTATCGTAGACATTTTAGAGGTAAGAAGAAGACAAAGGATCCATTTGATTGTGTTCTTACTTCTAAAGAAGCAGAAGAATTATTAAAGAATAATGATATCTTAGTGACTAAGAGACGTAATTATTATATTGAAACAATCTATGATCATTATGTTCATACACTTTATCCAGAACCACTAGATGAAACAAGAAAGATTATTGAAGAAAAGTGTCCAGAATATTTACATGCTTTTGATAAGCATATGAAAGAAAAGACAATGCATGCTTTTAATATGTTTGTGATGAAGAAAGAATATTTTGATGCTTATTGTGAATGGTTATTTGATATTCTATTTGAACTCACTAAGAGATTTGAAGGTGCTGAATATAATAGTTTCCATGCACGTTATCCAGGTAGAATTAGTGAATTATTATTAGATGTCTGGATGATGGAGAACGGTTATGCCTACAAAGAAGTTCCATTTGTATATATGGAAAAGATCGATATGTTTAAAAAGGGAATGGGATTCTTAAAGGCCAAGTTCTTACATAAGAAGTATGGGGAGAGTTTTTAATGAAGTTGTTTAAGAAAATAGTAACACTTGTACTCGCAATGACTTTAGTGACAGGATGTTCTTTGACTAATAATGCAGATTCACAAAAGGTATTTAATTTTGCGGATTCTGGTTATGTGACATCTTTAGATGCATCAAAGGCTATTGATGAAACATCTACAAATGTGATTCAGGCATTTGGTGACGGTTTATATGCTTATAATGTGAAGAGTAAGTTAAAGCCAGCTATTGCGAAGAGTAAAGAAGTGAGTGAAGATGGCAAAACATATACTTTTGAAATTAGAAAGAACGTGAAGTGGTCCAATGGTGATCCTGTGACTGCAGAAGACTTTGTATATGCATGGAAGAGAGCCTTATCTATGCGTTCTGAAGCATCTAAGTTATTGACATCTTATGGTGCAGCCATTGCAGGTGCTGATGACATTTATAAAGGTTTAAAACCTGTAGATACTTTAGGCGTTTATGTGAAGAATAAGAAGCTTGTTGTACATTTACAGTATAAAACAACACGTTTTATGGATTTAGTGACTCAGCCAGTATTCTTCCCATTAAATCAGAAGTTTGTAGAAGCACAAGGAGACAAGTATGCAACTTCTCCTAAGACATTATTATCATGTGGGACATATAAGGTGTCTTCTATTTCTAAAGATAAGATTACTTTAAAGAAGAATAAGACATGTTATTTCGCAAAGAAGTCAAATATTGATCAGGTTAATATGCTTTTTGGAATCAGTAATGATGAAAAAATCAAACTGTTTGATGAAGGCAAGATTGATTTCGCATCAGTGACTGGTGAAAAAGCGAAGAAGTATGATGAAAAAGATTCAAGTACTGCAGATTCTGATAGTGTTATGTGGGATTTAGTGCCTAATTTCAAGGACCAGTATTTATCAGACTTAAGAGTGCGTGAAGCAATGTCTTCATTACTTAGAAGAAATAAATATGATAAAAATGTATTGAATGACGGAACTAAGAAAGCTGAAGGCTTACTTCCTATGGGTATCTGTTTCAACTCACAGAAGCAGTTTATGAGAGATGCTTGTAAATATAAATTGAAGTATAAGAAGAAAGAAGCAGAAAAGTCATTAAAGAAGCTTCTTAAAGAATACAAGTTAAAGAAATTCACATTTACTTTAACTTATAGTAAAGATTATCCACAGGCTAAGGCAATTGCAGGTAAGATTAAAGAAAATCTTGAAGCTACAAAACAATTCAAGGTGTATTTAAAAGAAGTGAATACAGTGGATTATGAACAGGCAGAATTATCTTTATTACGTATTAAAGGTACTTGTAATGATGCTTATGATTATTTAGCCCCTCTTGCAGTTAATAATCAAGGTATTAATCATTATTCTAGTAATGAATTTAATAACTTCTTTACAGCTGCAGTCAATGCACAAAGTCAGGATGAACGTTATTATGCATTCTTAAATGCGGAAAGAGTTGCAATGCGTGACTATGCATTCATTCCTGTGATTCATCAGGGACAGAGATACGTAATTAATGTAAGTGTCACTGGTCTTATTTGTAATTTTAGTGGCGCACCATATAGCTTTAGATATATGAGTATGCATTAATTGAGGGGGTATTCAATGATCAATAAAGTAAAGACATTTATACAAAAGTTAACGACAACACAAATGGGTTTAGTCGTTTTAGCTATTTATTATTTTACATTATTCTTAGATATCACTACTTTAAGCTTTAGTTTTTCTAAGGCAACCACTTTATGTAAGTTGTTGAGATATGTTTGTTATGTGTATTTCTTGTTTGTAATATGTAAGAAACTAAGAACTTTAGACTTAAAGAGTTATATAAACAAAATTAAAAATTTTGATAAGAAACAGTATTTTGTGGCAGGTGTTGTGTTACTTGCATTGTTCAGTATTGTGATGAACTTATTACTCACTAAAAACAAAGCATGGGTTTTCTTATTATTTACACTTATTTATGCAAGTTGTTTTGATTTTGTAGATGTATTAAATACAATTTTCTCTGCACAATTTATTTCATTGATTCTTATTACAACATTAAGTTCATTTGGACTTATGCATGATTATGTCAATATGAGAGCTGATGGTACAATGAGACATTCTTTAGGATTTGGTTATCCTACTTATTTATCTCAGTTTGTTCTATTTACGATTCTCTATTATTCATATAAGAAGAACTTTAAGATCAGCCCTGAAAAGCTAGGCTTATACCAGCTTCTTATTGTATTTTCTTATTTCTTGACAGATTCAAGAACAGAAATGTTGATATCAGAATGTGTTCTTATTGGTATTTTTATGAATTCTGCAGGTATTCTTGATAAATTCAAGAATGTAGTAGAATTCTTAAAAAAAGCCTATGCGACATGTTTTCCATTATTCCCAATTGGAAGCTATGTTCTTGTAATGTTGTATGGATTCATCTTCAATACAATGAATGTGAATAGTATTATCTTCAAGATTGCACAGAAATTCAATCATATATTCTCAAATAGACTTTATCAGACATTCTATGATTTTAAACGTTATGGTTTAAGTTTATTTGGCTCAAATATTGATTTAGTAGGTTATTTCCTTACTAAAGAGAATGAGGGCACTATTATTAGAAGTAATTTCATTGATAATGAGTATATGAGAATCTTATTTGAAAATGGATGGATTTTCTTTATCGCATTCTTTGCGATTATTGCGATAGTAATTTGGTATCTATATAAGAATAAAAAAGATGGATTACTATTTATTTCATTTGTGATTACAACATCTAGTTTAATAAATCCTAGATTATTTACTATCACAGTTTCAGTTATGAGTTTTATGATTATTCCAGTATTACATGATTTACTATTTAACCAAGGAGGACACGTAGATGAGTAAATATGATTATCTAGTAGTAGGATCAGGTCTTTATGGTGCAATCTTTGCGCATGAAGCCAACAAGAGAGGAAAGAAGGTTCTTGTCATTGATAAGAGACCTAACATTGCAGGAAACATCTATACAGAAGAAGTAGAAGGCATTAATGTACATAAGTATGGTGCACATATCTTCCATACAAATAATAAGGAAGTATGGCAGTATATCACCCAGTTTGCAGAGTTCAATAGATTCACTAACTCACCTGTTGCAAACTATAAGGGAGAACTTTATTCTCTTCCATTCAACATGTATACATTCAATAAGA
>ERZ831634.703-NODE-703-length-40481-cov-10.169223_pt1 | contig 40481 bp, 46 predicted proteins | sample MGYA00519953_ERZ831634 | MGnify/ENA primary metagenome ERZ831634 (study PRJEB31850, sample SAMEA3708718) | human gut metagenome | biome: human gut; feature: human-associated habitat; material: faeces | place: China | collected 2014 ... | reverse complement strand
CGTAGCGGACTATCCAAAAACAAAGAAGCCCTCTCCGCTTTAGTCCAGCAACAAGCAACCTTATTACAACCTAAAGATGTTATCAACACCCCTGTTACTTTGGAGTTCTTAGAGTTGAATGAACGTGCATTGGTGACAGAAACTGATTTGGAACAAGCCATTCTTGACAACCTGCAACACTTCCTGTTAGAAATGGGACATGGCTTCTGTTTTGAAGCCCGGCAAAAACGTATCTTGATAGACGAGGATTATTTCTTTGCCGACCTTGTGTTCTATCACCGCATTTTGAAATGCCATGTTATTGTAGAATTGAAGATAGATAAGTTCCGCCATGAGTACGCTTCGCAACTAAATATGTATCTGAACTATTTTAAAGCGGAAGTGATGCAGCCGGATGATAACCCACCTATCGGCATTTTGCTCTGCACCGAAAAGGGAGATACCTTGGTTAAGTATGCCACTGCCGGGTTAGACCCAAATATTTTTGTGCAAAAGTATAGGATAGAACTTCCAACAGAAGAAGAAATAAAAGTATTCATTTCTTCCTCAAACTATGAGAGTTACAAACTTTAAAATTGGCGAAAAGAAAAAAGATTGTTTCTTCTTTCGCCAGCACATATATTTTGCAGGCTACAAAAGTTAGTTTGGTACGTTTTGGATATATATACAAAAGCACAAACTAAACTCACAATAAAATGGATTAAAAAAAGAGAAGATGTTTTGATAAAGTCAGGAATCTATTTTCCCTTTTTAAGAGAACAACTCACGAGGTTATTCTATATTTTAATTGCAATTAGTTTATAGTATGGAAGATTTTAACTCACAATATGCCAACCATTCGAAATTAGAACAGCTAAAGCAGTTCATTTTGGAACATGGTACTTATATCGAACTCAAAAAGGGTGAACAATTCACTATTCAAGGCAAAGTGAATCATCGGGGAGCTTATATCGAACACGGCTTATTGAGATATACTCGTGTGGATGAAAAAGGGAATATACATATAGTAGGATATACTTTCTCCGGAGAGTTTACAGGAAGTTTATGCACACTTATAGAGCCTAATCAACCGTCATTAGTAACAATTGAAGCCGTTTGCGATACAAAGATTTGTTATATACCCTATTTAAAAGTAGAGGAATTCTTTGCCACAAATGTAGAAACCATGCAAGTAAAATGTACTCTTATTGAACAATCATACTTATTAATGTATCATAGATTAATAGATATGTACTGCAAGACTACGGCAGAACTGTATCTTGACTTATTGAATAGATGCCCCGATATTCAAGAGTACATTACGTTAAAGGAGATTGCCTCTTTCTTGCAAGTCACACCGGAAACAATCAGTCGCATACGCCGTGGACTGAATAAATAGCTTACGACAATGAAAGATTTTAATTCATACCTCGACAATTTAGACTATTCCCTCGTAAAAGATTTATTTCATGAAAAAGGGAAGCAACGTATATACCACAAAAAAGATTTCTTTATTCGTCAGAATGAAATATCACGTTTTGCCGAATGGGTAGAAAACGGTACATTCCAATATACATATATTGATGGAGAGGGTGAAGAACACATTGTTGGATACGCTTTCACCAACGAGTTTGTATGTGACTATTCTTCTTTAATGAGAAGTGGCTTATCGTTAGTAAATATTCAAGCCATAACAGAGTGTTCTGTATATGAAATATCCCGTCATGACATTATTGAATATTGGGAAACGGATATGAAAACTCAACGATTCGGAAGGCATGTGGCAGAGAGTCTATTTGAAATGGTATATGAACGATTACTTGATTCATATTGTACGCCTGAAATACGATACAGGAACTTGATGGAACGTTGTCCTAACTTGAAAGAAGTAGTTCCTTTGAAAAGCATCGCTTCATTCTTAGGGGTTACACCGGAAACCATTAGCCGCATACGCCGCAAGTTAGAGATATAACTCACCTTTTAACAATTGTTATATTGGGGTCTTGATAATTGTCAAGACCTTTTTCCTCCACCTTTCATTACTTTGCACACATTGATTAAAAACTATTAGTATGATACGGAAATTAATGAAAGAAGAATATAAAAATGCTATAAACTTATCCTATCAAGTATGTATAGAGTGTGGCATTAACGATTTTACGGAAGAAGGGATTGAAACCTTTAAAAGTTTCGTGTATGACACATCGTTGATGAATACGCTTGACATATATGGGGCTTTTGACAATCATTTATTGATAGGAATAATCGGTGTACATCGGGAAAGGCAACATATATCCCTCTTCTTTGTCTTGCCACACTATCATCGGCAAGGAATAGGAAAATCGTTATTTGACTATATGATGAGCAATTGTAATTTTACTTATATAACAGTTAATTCTTCAACCTATGCAGAAACTTTTTATACATCTTTAGGCTTCAAAAAAGTGGGTAAAAAAGAGATTAATAAAGGTATTGTTAGTATCCCTATGAAGAGAAATATATAATTATTGTCAATCACTTAAAATAGAGATAAGATGAAAAAGAAAATTACTTTATGTATGGTGCTTTCCACATTCATTATTTGCGCCATGTTATGTCTGACAAATTGTAGTAACGATGATGCCCCTACTTCTGTCTTCACCCCCGAAGCCCTGAAGCAAACTACTTGGCAAGCGCAAATGACCGTGTACAATATCGAAGATGAGATAGACTACACAAAACAATCCATTCTTCAGTTTACTAACGAATCAGAAGGCATTTATACAAGGACGAACGAAGAAGACGGATATATGTGGAACACAGATTTTACTTATCAAGTAAATGGAAAAATCATCACGTTCGACAACATAGCAGGTCCGTGGACAGTGATGGAATACACAGGAACACATCTCGTAATGGAAGCCTATAATCCCAATAAGATGGTGTGGACGTTGGAGAAGATGTATTAACCTAAAAATAGCGGATATGAAGATTTCAACAATTCTCTTTTTCTGCCTACTAATGACAGCTTGTATGCAGACAAAATCCTTTCACCGGACAAACGGCTGGTACTACGTAACATCACAGACTACAGACAGCCTTTCACAAACACCTTTCCTTACTGTTATGGATTTCGATTCTTTACGTTTGGAAACTGATGCTTTTGGACACTCGGTCATTACCGGTGTCTTCCTCCAAGATAAATTGCCTATATGGAGAGAAGCCACAACAAAGAGTGTAGGAAAGTACATCGCTTTCGTTTTCAATGACACGGTGATAACTGCTCCTCAGGTTAATAGCCCCATAGAAAGCGGATGTTTCCAAATTTCCAATCCGCATGGATATGATTTGGAACGTATCTTTAGGGAACTACAAAAAGAAATTGATATATCAAGGTTTGGAAATTAAATGTTAACTGGAAAATGGGAACATTAGGTTGCATAAATGATATGCTACAACGGGACAAAGAGAACCGTGAGCTTCGCAAGTTGAATAGAGACAGGATGAAAGAACATCACAAATATCTTGTAGGCAAAGGTAAAAATGCTGATTTATCCAATGTTTCCATTGAAAAGATAGAAGAAATCCGTAAAAAAACCATAGAAAAGGAGCAATCAGACCAAATATATATGTTTAGGATATATATATTTCTTACAATATGCCTTTTAGTGCTATTTTTATTGGGATTACTTTGCTATAAACTATTTTTCTAAATTCCCCCAAAACAACAACTTGCGGATTACAATATTATGAATTGAAATAAGCCTTTTCCTAAGTCTCGCTAAGGCTTATTTTTTATATGAATACATACATGAATCTAATTTTAGAACAGCGATTTTTCCGCTTATTGTCGGAATATTCACAACGTAAAGTTTCTGCATCGGAGTTTACAGAAGCTATTGAGGAATTGGCTACGCATGTAGCCGATTTTGGTATCAACGAACAGGATTACAGTATTTTACTTCGCTATTTTTCCTTTGGTTTACACCGTCTTAAATCGTATCGTGTACGGTTTGAGCAAGAAAAAAATGCCCTATTTGCATTTAATTGATGAAGCGATAGGACTTTTGAACACTGAAATACGCCTTATTGAATGGCGCATCAAATACCCGGAACAACTACAGCAACGCATCAATAAACAGCCCCTTTCCCCTCTCTACCTCGCCGACAAAACAACCCTTATCAATATCATGGAAGTGGTAAGCGGCTTATTCCTCTCCAAAGACATCGTTTATCAGAACGGTAAACCTGCCTATTTAGTGGACTTATCCAAAGGTTTTGAATGGTTGTTTAACATTAAGATAAGCGACTGCCACCAAAAACATGAGGACGTGATAAAACGGAAGCCGGGCAAACTCACCGAATTTCTTAATGGACTGGCAAACCTAATCAAAAATGAACATGATAAGAAAGGATATAGATAATCAGCAACTTATGATTTATTTATAGGGGACTCCATTAGTTCTCCTGTAATTTCTTTGTATCCGTTTTTAGAACTTTGCTTCATCAATCGATTGACAAACAAAATGTATAATCTGAAAAATGAAGCAATTATGTATATAGACAATGACGAATTTGGTGGATGGATGCAGAAGCTGTATGCCAAACTGGAAGAACTCTGCAAAGATGTACGGGTACTACGCAATGCAGACAGGGTACTGCCCGAAGATGATAACCTATTGGATAATCAAGACTTGTGCCTGCTGTTCAAAGTAAGCATCAAAACCCTGCAACGCTACCGGGCTATCGGTGCGTTGCCATACTTCACTATCAGCGGAAAAGTGTATTACAAGGCTTCCGATGTCCGGGAGTTCATCAAGGAAAGGTTCAGCGTCACCACGCTACGCCAGTTCGAGAAAGAACACTGTACGAAGAAAAAGAAGTGAATCTGAAAAGCCGGAACGGTGAATGTGCTTCATCCATCCCGGCTTTCCCCGTTTATGGCTTACCCAGCTTATCAGCTTCTTTCTTTAGCTGTTCGGCTTGCTCGTTCAACAGCCTTGCACGTTCCAGTGCTTCCGCCTGCTTTTGGATGCGGTATTCAAAATCCATCACTGAATCGGTCAGACTTCGGATAAAGCCGTTATCCCGTTGCCACTTGAACTTGTTTTCCAGTATATCAAAAGTTTCCCCGTCTGCCTGTCCTTGCATCAGCAAATAGCGGTATTTCATATCGTTGTCCTGCAACTGCTGCATACGTTCAGCCAAACGGATATTCAAGAATATGGAAACGGAACAGATAACCAGCACTGCCGAAAAAAGGAACAATCCCGGACGAATCCAAGAAGCGACCTTGTTGCAAATCCGTTGATAGAGCGGTAAGGGTATAGCTTCCTCTTTATCCGTCTTGCAAGAGCCCAAAGCATCAAGCATTACCTTGAAACAACGGTAGGTTTCCAATACTATTTTCTTGGTGTCCTCGATATGTTTCTGCTGACCTTGCATCCTATTCCTTATCTCGTCAAGCTGGCTTCGGATAGCCTGCAAATCCTTTTCGGGAACAGCCGGGTTACTGTGCAATTCCGACAATGCCTGTTCGATTGCGTTCAGTCTTTCAAGAGTTTCCTCCCGACTGGCTGGCGTTACCTGTGCTTCCTGCTTCTCTTTCAATTCAGTAACCATTGAGAGAAGCCCCTCTAAAATCAAATTTTTCTCCATGTGTTTACAAATTAAGTTGTTTTTTCTTTTTCTTCTTCTTTCTTAAATTCAAGTTTGGTTCTTCATCCGCAGGGGGTGATGAAGCGGTGAACAGACCGAGTGAGCCAGTTATCAACGGACTGTCAGTCTTTCCCTGTGTCGGCAATGGCTCCCGAACGGGTGTAAAAGCTGTCTGCCGTTGATTTCCGACCGTATTCAGTCCTGCATCCCCGAAACATTTATCCAGTTTGGAGAAACTAAAATTGCGGTCTATCTCCGAACCCTTGAACGTGTATTCGCCTTTGGAAAAGGAAACGCCCTGTATCTCGCCCGTCTGCCCCTTGTACTTGAACCGGACAGTAATACCCTTTTCCGCTAACCGCTCCTGTAACTGCCGCCAGTTCTTGAACTTCCCGATTTCGTTCTTTACAGCCGTGTAAATCTCGTATTTCGACTTGTCCGGCTCTTTCAAGCGGTGCTGCTTTACCTGTTCTTTTCCACCAGCAAAATAAAGCCCGTGTTTGGTTTTCAGCTTCTTGCATACCTGCTCGTTACGGTACATATCGTTCCTGTCCGAAATGGTCTTGCCGTTGTTGTCTATGCGGTTGAACACGATATGCACATGTGGGTGTTCCCGGTCTTGATGGCGCACGATGATATACTGCGTATCGGTGATTTTCATTTCACGCATATACTCCTGCGCAAGCTGTACCATCTTCCCGTCTGTCAATTTGGGCGCATCCACTGTCGAATAACTTAACGCAATATGTCCGACAGGCTTCTTCAAATCGGGATTCATCCCGGTCTGCATACAGAAGCTGCGGATTATATCACCCCGGCTTTCAGTCAGAACCCCGTCCGCATGAAGCAAAACCGCCTGCTCCTTGCCAAGCACATAGTTCACACAGCCCTTAAAACCGCTTCCCTTTTTTATTTTTCCAATCATCCGACAAATGGTTTATGATTCCAATAATCCTGTTTTTGAGCTTCACCAGTTCCACCGCCACCAGTGCGAAACCTCCGGCATTCGCCCGGTGCGCCAACTGGTTGATGTTGTTGGCTTCCCCTGCCAGTTTGCGGATGGTGTCCGCATCCTGCCTGTTCAGCCGGGGTATGACCTCTGCCGAAACAACCGCCTGCCTTACATACTCACTGACACGCAACCCGGCTTCCCCGGCTCGCTTCCTGATGGCGTAATACTGCAACTCGGTCAGTTTCGTACTGACAACCCGTTGCTGCTTCTCTATCCGTTTCTTTGCCGGACGTCCCCCCGGCTTATCCTTTATATTCGTCATGGTTTTTTACGTTTGAATGGTGTCTTAAAAATTGCGACCAACGGGAGAAATTTTCTTTGCGGTGAGCAAAGCAAGGTAGTTTCGGTTTACCGAAACATAACCTTGCTCTCCAAATAAACCGCCAGCCGTTGGTAGTCCTGCCGGATTAAATGCCCCTGCCTCTCTTTTGTCTTGGGGCGGCACGTTGTCCGGTTTCCTGCTTCGTTTCCTGCACTTGGCTGGCTGCGTTTTTCTGTTCCTGCTTCCTGCCGCACAGGTAATCGTTCAAGTCCGAATATCCCCTGTAATTGTGTGAGAAGTCACGTACACGGTAGGAGTATTCCAACTCGATATCCCGTGTCGCTTCATATCCAGCCTTGTCATTGTCAAGCATACAGTGGATGCGTTCATACGGGTACAGCACGTCAATGGCTTTCGGCACATTGACAGTAGAGTTGAGTATGACATAATCCTGCCTGTCAAGGTCGGGCATGGTCGGACAGTTCCTCATGCGGAGCGTAAGGAAAGAGAGGTAGTCCATGAAACCCTCGAACACCAGACATTTCTCTCTCGGCTCTCCCTGCTGCCGTATATGGGTGATGTCTTTCGGGGCGATGCAGCCTTTGAAAAAGGAATTGCGAACCTCGTAACCTCCTGCTATGTTCGGGAAACCGATAGCAAAGAACGGTCTGCCGTTATTGGTAAAATGGAGTTCCTTACATTCTCTTTTTGCCAGTTCGATATTGATACCCCGTCCCTGCAAGTAACGGAGCAATGCCGGATGGGTAAGGTCACGGACTTCCAAATGCTGGAAACTCGGTTCTGTCCTACGCTGGGGAAAAGAAAAACTGACCGGGCGGACGTGCGGTGTCTGTTCCGCTATCCGGTTTAAAAGGTATGGCAGGCTGTCGGAGCAATAGAGTTCCTTTGCCAGTGCGATGATGTTGCCGCCCTTGCCTGCGCCAAAGTCATACCAAAGGTTGCGGTCAGTGTTCACCTTGAAAGACGGTTCGTGTTCCTCCCTTAACGGTGATTTGTACCATAAACCGTTACCCTGCTGCTTGACAGGAGAGTAACCTAAACTGTGCAGATAGTCTGCGATGGGTATTTGTTTCACATCTTCGATGTTCATAACATTTTCTTTTTTGGGGATTAAAAAATAGTTGAAAAGTGCGCCAGTCCTGTTTAGTCCGTTATATATACACCCGTACCATACTAAACCTGCCTGTTCCGATACAGGGAAATAGTAAGTCCGTTCCTCTTATATATACACCCGGACTAAACCAAACTGACTTTTAATAATGGAAATCGGGATTATAGCGGTAGCCCTTGCCCTCTTTCACAATCATGCGCTTGTTCACAAGAAACTTGTTAAGCGACACAAGAACATTGCGTCCACGCTCGTAACCGATACTCGCATAACCCTGTTTCAATGCCGCTATGACATTGGAATAGCCTTGTACCACCTGCTTGCCGAAACCGTTCTCCAACGCTTCCCGGTGTTGCTGTTCAGTCAGTTCCGTAAGCGAAAAGTTCCTGTCCTGCTTAGGTTGTTGGAATACATAATCATCCACGATTTCGGGTAAAGCGTTGTCATTGATACGGAATGCGAACGGGTCAAATTCCCGGTCACGTATGTGCATCGCCTTTACCTCGCTTATGTTGCCGTCCTGCTGGCTTTTCGTGATTTGCAGGACGGTTTCAGCCTTGTTGTTCAGTTCCGTACCGATATGCCCCCTTGTGTTGTCATCCCCCTTGTTCAAATGCAGTACGGTATGGATATGCAGGTTATATCCGCTTGACCAGCGCATCAAGAGGTTGATTAGGTCGGTTGATTCGCTGGGGCTGTTGATGTCATACATCAAGTCACGGATTCCGTCAATGATGAGCAACCCCACATCGGGCATATTTTCAAGCATATAGCCGATAATCTGTTTCCGCTTGTCGGGGGTCTGCTCCCTTAGCACGATGAAAACAAAATCGTCCCTGTCCTTGTCGGTAGGCAGTCCGGCAAGTCGCAAAATACGCTCCATGACCTTATGGCAATGGTATTTGCTCTGCTCGGTATCTACATAGAGGATTTTCCGTTTGTTCGGTGGCAGGTATGCCGAATACTTCAGTACCTCGTCATTCTTCAACGCTGCCGCAACAATGGCGGAAATATTGAATGTCTTTTTGCTCTTGGCTTTGCCTGTGGATGCGCTGAAATTACCCAGCGTGCCAATGGTAGAGCCGTTCACCCAGAGTATTTCGGGCGGCACTTCGTAAGTGTCCGTCACCTTTAGATGAATGGTTTTCCAAAGGGCTGCGAAATCCTCTTTCTGCATGGTGACATCCTGCCCGGCTTCTTCTTTCCTCTTATTTTCCATAATTACGGATTTTCCGGTTTGCGCTCTTGGCGATGGCGAGTGCCGCCTCGTCCTTGTCGTTCACCCTTTTTGCAAGGTTTTCCGCCCACGTGAGAAGCTCTTTCCGTGAGAAAAGCAATTTGTTCCCGTATTTGCGGAACGGCACTTCCTTTTTTGCGGTCAGCTTGTAGAGCCGTGCCTTTGAAATCAGAAAACCGTGTCGTTCCAGCACCTCTACCGCCACATCGGGCGTGAGGTTGTCGGGTTCGTTCCTCGGCTGGGTGAATCCTGCCAATGACTGGGAAACGGTTTCGCTCACGATAGCCCGGAGTTCTTCGGGCGTTGTCAGAATAATGTTCGTCATATTTTCTTCCTTTTTTAGTTATTACTTGGCTACCGTCATAGCCGTTGCAACCGGTTGATGCCGCAAAGGAAGAATAAAAGAAACCGATTATTCAATTACTAATCACTTGACACAGACCGGACAACTTGGGACAATGCAGGACATCCGGCAAGATTGGAGCGGGATAAAAAAAGGGACAAACGATGTATTGGTGATTTTGTCCTTCCAACACACCGTTTGTCCTATGTATGTTAAGTGATTATGCGAATGCCGCTATTTCACATCCTTTAACCTTTCAAGTTGGGAAACGACTTCTTTTATTACGAAATATTTGTTTCCCGACAGCCCTATGTCCGAACGGGATATGAAACCGAGTTCCTCCCACCGGGCTACGGTCTGCCTGCTCACGCCCGCCATTTTCGCCAATGTCTTTTGGTCTATCAGTTCCCTGCCCTCGAATACGGGGTACTTGTATTTACGGGTGGCATGGCTGAACCTTATTTTCTCTATCGCCTTGTCCACGTCTTTAACAGTAGGGGGAATATATGATTTCACTTGCAGTACGGCTTCTTCTATTTCGTAGCCTGCGTATTCGGGATTCTGCGCCAGTTCCCCGTAAATGGCACTGAAACATTCAAGGTGTCTAATCTTCACCGTCTTGGTTTTCTTGTTCGGCATGGCTCAATCGAATTTGGTTAATAACTGCGCATTCCTTATCCGCTCCTCCTGCTCGAAACTGGCGAGGTAGTTCTCCGTGATGGCAAGGCTTGAATGCCCCAAACTCTCGGATATGTAAGCGATGTTCGTTCCGCTGCGTTTTAAGACAGTCGCATAGGAATGCCGGGCGGAATAGGTCGTGAAACGTGGGACACCGACAGCTTGGGCTATTTTAGCCAAAGCGATGTTGCAACGGTGCGTTACCCGTCTGACAATATTGGAAATGACAAATTCGTCCTCCGTTTCTCTGGCGTACTTGAACAGGAAAGTATCGGGTTTCCCATCGTCAGGGTTTCCCCACCGTTTTATAATATCCCGCATTTCGGGAGTGAGTACCGCCCTTATTTCCCGTATATGGTTGGACGTGTGCGATGTCTTGGAGCGTACAAAGCAGATTTCACCGTCCACGATGTTCCCATACCGCAAGAAAAGCATATCCCTGAAATTGATACCGTTGCACAGGTAGGAGAAAAACCAAAAATCCCGGTACTTCTCAACGGTCTTGCTGCCCTTGTATGTCACGACTTTTTTTATCTGTTCCATCGTCAAGGCTAACTTTCGGCTGTTGCCGCTCGGAATCTCGTACTTCCCCCTGCCGAACGGGTATTGGGCTTCTCTTAAAATCCCGTTGCGTCTTGCGTCATTCACCACGCATTTAAGGGCTTTCATATAGAAATTTATGGTGGTGACGGTCTTGCCCTCGTTCCGCAGGAACTTGTCAAGGCGTGACAGCCAGTCCGCAGAAACCGCAGAGAACGGCACGCTGCCGCCTGCGAACCGTTCTATGCTTTTCAACGTGCTGCGGTAGTTATAATAGGAATTTACCTGCCCGTTGAGTTTGAATGCGTCTATTTTCCCCTGTATGGCTGTGTTAAGGGTTGTACCCGTACACCTGCCCAACCTCATGCTGAGCGCATCGAAACAGAAGTCCCCACGTTCCGCAAGGGCTTCCACTTGGCTTTTTATGATGGAGAAACTGTTTTCCACGCTTGCCCGTATCTCAATCAGTCTGCGGCTCTTGCTTTCGGCAAGGATTTCCCAGTCCTCTTTGGACAATTCCTTTCCGGTGGAATAATATTTCTGCTTGCGGTTGTGTATCACTTGTATCTTGACAGGGAACAGACCGCTTTTCTTCGCCCTACGTGCATCCAGTACCGATAGTACGGATATGCCATCTTTTGAATACTTGAACATAGGCTGCCTTGTTTATTGTTATATGTCTATTTTGTACATACGATTTGCATACAAAAATAGAGATTATCGGAAAAAATAGCAAATCAAAAGCCAAATCATTTTCCTAACAATCTCTAAATATCAGCTATTTATATATAAATTCAAACAATATAAAAACGGCAAAAATATAGGGTATTATTACGATTGGTAATGATACCTTTTTTCATGGGTAGGTCTGAAATATCAATGTGCAACGGTTTTCCCGTTACCCTATCCACCATCTTGATACCAAAGGGAGAAAGCGAACTTTTGTAGTTCGTTTCTTCGGTGAACAGACAAAGAGCCTGTTCGATGAATGTATAGAAACTTTCTTCCGCCGGAAAATCCGCCTGATTGCCGGGTATTCCCGCCCAAAACAGGGTCGGCGTGTCGGTGGTGTTGTGGCGTGGCTTGCACTCCATAAGTGCGAGCTGTGCCCCCACATCATTTTTAATGTGCTTCAATTCGTCCCGGTCGTCACTCCACGCCATGATATTGCAATGGCATCGCACGGAGATAAGTCCCTGTGAATGTGCTTCGTTCAAATATTCCTCTATCCAAGACTTGTTAATCTGATTGGCACGGCTGTATTTGGAAAGGGAGTGCATATTGCGAGCCATCTTTTCAAACTGTTTCAGGTTCTCCGTATGGTCGTCAATGAAGATGTACTGGTTATAGATATGGTTACAGGAAAGTAACACCCCAACCGGGGAAGCAAACGAAAGCCTGCAATCGCTCCGGTCGGTGGATAGCTTTTCATAGCGGGTATCAGTTCCCACCTTGCCCGGCATATCTTCCGCATCCGAAAGGGTATGCAAACAAAGAATGTCATCGCCAATCTTCATTTCGTCTGCACCCAGTGAAATATCTTTCAGTGTGGTGGTATCGGTCTGTGAGAGTGAAAAGTATTTCTCCACGATACCCGCCGCTTCCCTTGTTCCGGTTATCTCGTCCGAGTTCAGGCGGGTAAGGGTAATGAAACCGCTATCGTTCATAATGCTTTCAAACTGCCCCACCGCTTCGAGGAACTTTGTAACGGTTTCCTTGTCCTTTATCTCTTTGGGAACAAGGAAGCCCCGGCAAAGGGTGGAGAAATTACTCTGCATCCGGCTGCGTTCCTTTGTGGTTTTCGTCAGGAACAAATAGCAGGTATGGTTTAAGAACGGTCGTTCATTGAAATGCCGTTCAAAGGAACGGGAAAGGAAACTCAAATCATCCTTTTGGATGTCAGGCGCATAGTTTTCTTTGATGAACCAGTCTTGTTTATGTACGATGCTGTAATCGGGCAGCACCTTTACCGCCTTGTTCCAAGCGGAATGTATCGCTTCGTATTCGGCTGCCGTAACGGTGAACAGTTCCGGCAGTTCCACCCGGAACGCCACCGTTATGTCGGCATCTTTGGAAACGATACAGCCGTTTTCCACCGTGAACAGTGGAAACTTGTTTTCCAGTGTGGTAGCTTTTAATATATTTCTCATTTCGATGCTTGTTTCTGATTTTTAGTGAATAATCGGGATATGGCTTTTCGGTTGATGATATGGAAAGGGTGGCTTTTGCGTGCGGACAATTTCATTAACCCGTGTGTCCCGTACTTTTCGTTTAACCGGAATGTGAGCCATACAAGCAGCGTTGCCGAAGTAACGCCGAAGATGATGCACACCCACTGGTTGATATCTACCATGTACATGATGATGAAAAGCACGAACAAGGCTAACAGCCCGCCCGCAAAAATGAAAAGATACTGACTTTTCAACCCTTTAAACTCAACTGGCTTGCCTATTCCCCTGTTAATCGGATAGTCTGCCATAGTCCGTTCTTTTTACAAGAAGAACGAGCGTAGAATGGTGGCAGCCACAATTAGGAAGATACAAGCACCGAACCACGAAGCCGCCGTTTTGCTCGTATCGGGGTCGCCCGAAGAAAACTTGCTATAGACTTTCACGCCGCCAATCAAGCCCACCACCGCACCGATGGCGTAAATTAATTTTGTCGCCGGGTCGAAATAGGACGTTACCATGTTGGTAGCTTCTGTAATACCCGCCATGCCGTTACCTTGTGCAAAAGCGGAGGATGCAGCCAAAAGCACGGCTGCCGAAAAGAGAACTTTCTTTTTCATTATAAATACATTGATTTTTAAATTGCCGGACGGTTGGATAGTCCGCCCGGCGGAGTGATTAATAATTGATATTTTTGTGGTTGCGGGGAGTGTTCCCCATGTTCGGAAAGGTTTGTCTTAACCGTAATCTCTTTGTTTCATCATCTTATTATTTAAAGTTTACCATTAAAGAAAATCGTTCATGTCAAAGTCTGCCATTTCATCATTTCCGGCAGCCGGGACGGTGGCGGGCACGGGTATCTCATGCTTTTGTAAAAGTTCCGCCACCCGTGACCTGCCCCCGTTAATCTGCTCCACTAGCGAATGAAACAGGTTTGTTTCCGTCCGGCAGATAGTTTGAACCGCTTGCCGTTCTTCCGTTTCGGACGCTTGTTTTATCTGAATGACCTGAACCATTTGCCCCAGCTCACCCAGTGTGATACCTTGCGCCATTTCCGGTTCACTGTCACCCATGTAGCAGGCGATTTCTTCCGCTTCGATTTCATCCGCCGAAACGTCCATTTCTTCCGCTTCAAATTCCATTTCAAATTCGGTATCAATCGCTTGCGCAGCAGGCGTTTCTTCCACCGCTTCACCGCTTTGTGGGACAAATATAGAAGCATTATCCACCCCTTTTGAAAGGTGTCCTGATATGTCACCGTTTGTCCTCATTTGTCCTATCCGGTAACGGCTTGCACCTACAAGACAATCACCGTTTCCGGCTTTCACGGTCGGTTTGCTTTCCGGTTGTTCCGGCTCTCTTTTCCCACCCGTGAACCATGTTCCCAAGCTATCCCGGTATCGCCATAAGAGAACGGCGTAATACAGTAGTGTTCCGATAATAAACCATTTCAACATATCAGAACGGCTTTTCAAATTTGCTTTCGTACAGTTCGTTTATCTCGTCCTGAAACTGGTCAAAATGCCGGAGCAGGATATTTTCCACATAGCTGCTGACGGTCGCTTTGCGTCCGCCGATAACGGTTACTATCTTCATTAGCTTTTCGTGGGTAGTACGGCTGACATATAACGGTTGTCGGTCGGTCAAGTCCACCCGCATGAAATAGGTTTCCCGGTAATCGCCCGGAGTGTTCTTTTTCCGGCGGGCAGGTTCTTTCACCGCCTTTTCTTCCTTTGGTTCTGCCTTGATTTCCGGTTTATCTGTCGTTTCCACCGTACCCGTCTTATTATCCGGTTTGTCCGGTGCTTCTATTTCTGTTTTCATCGTCACCGATGGCGTTTCCTGTTTCTTCACGGGCAAGCCCTGTGAAATAATCTCTTTCATAAAGTCCTCGTCAATTTGCGGTTTCCCGCCGCTTTGCTTTGCCATATCGTTACAGTTTAATAAGGTATGCGATTTCGGTTATCAGTTCTTCCATGTTGCTGCCCTTTACCAGCCGTTTCTCCGCCGGGAATAGCGTGGAACGAAACACGGTTTTACGCTGTGCGTCCAGTTCCTTTTTAAACCTTTTGGTGTCGGGGATAAATACTTTCATGAGGGGTAATTCCAGTTCCCTGATGGTCTGCTCATACAGGGTGTAGAGGTCTGTTTTTTCCCGTCCATCTACCATGTTCCAAAACAGGTGCAGCCCTTTCAGGCGGCACGCTTCATTCTTAACCAGCAGTTTATGGATAGCCACTGCAAACGAAAGGCTGCTTTCCAATACCACCCGGTCGGCAGAAATGGGAGTGAAAATATAATCCACCCCTGAAAGGGAGTTGATAACGCCCTCACTGTTCACCGTTCCGGGTAGGTCGAAAAAGACCACATCATAATCTGACCCGGCAGACACAAGATATTCATCCGCCGTTTTTATCGCTTTGTCCGGCGAACTGCAAAGCACCGGGTACGCTTTCTTTCCCAGTGTCTTGAACTGGTGAAAGGCAAGCTGTTTGTAATACTCATCGCCGTTTACCTGTTCGGCATCCCGTTTGCGCATGGCGGAAATGGAATGTTGCGGGTAATCGCAATCCACGACCGCCACGTTATACCCTTTGAGGTAATACAGGTAACTTGCCACCAAGACGGTGAACGTTGTTTTGCCGACCCCGCCCTTTTGGGTGGAGAAAGCCACATACAAGGTTTCTTTCTTCATTGTAATACAGAATTATTGTGATACATCTTTATTTCATCCCATCCGTACAGATTGACGGACAGTTTTCTTTTGTTCCATGTTGAAAGCTCGAAAGCCGGAATGATTGTTTCCTTTCCACAAAGACAGCTTGTTTTTTTTGCAGACAGTTTGCTTTCCCGATTGAATGACAGTTTTCTTTCAATCATCCCATCCGGTTTGCTTTCTTGCTTTCTTGAAAGATTGCAATCTTGAAATCTTGTTTTCAAGTTTTCAAAATCGCTTTCTTTCCGTCTGCTTACCGTTACATATATCCATCTATCCATATTGCTTTCTTTCTTAAATCCGGGACAAATAAACGTAGAAAAACAACCCCTTTCGAGATGTGTCCTCAAATGTCCTCGTTTGTCCTCATTTGTCCTATAACCCGCTATTTCACAGCATTTTTAATACCCGTTACTTTGCAACCGAAAGGTATCGGTCAGGCTAACCAAGCCCCCGCCACCGGGAGCGTTCCAATATCCGCTAACTCCAATCCGTCCGTAGGTGGATTTTTATTTGCACTGGCAAATAGCAAGGTGTGTTCTAAGCAGCTTGAAATTCTTTCAGCAGCTTTGAACGCCTTGCCCGGACGAAGCCGGGATAGGGTCACTCCGAAGTCGTAACCCTTTAAAGAAATGTAGCATGAAACAGAAAAATGAAAATGCGTCCCGTCCGGGTGGCGCAGGACGAAAGCCCAAAGCAGACCCGGCAGTGTTCCGGTACTCTATCAGCTTCAATGCGATAGACCACGCCCGCTTTTTGGCATTGTTCGACCAGTCTGGTATGCGCACGAAAGCGCATTTTATTACCGCCCGTATCTTCAGCGAACCGTTCAAAGTGATTAAAATAGACAAGGCGGCGGTAGAATATTATACCCGGCTGACCGCTTTATATTCCCAGTACAGGGGTATCGCCGTAAATTATAATCAGGTGGTAAAGGCTCTCAATACCAATTTTTCAGAGAAGAAAGCTCTCGCTTTTCTCTATAAACTGGAAAAGGCAACGATAGAACTTGCCGACTTGAACCGCCAAATTATTGAACTGACCCGTGAATTTGAAACAAGATGGTTGCAAAGATAAGCGTAGGCAGTTCCCTGTTCGGTGCGCTTTCCTACAACCAAAACAAGGTGGACGAAGAGCAGGGAAAGGTACTTTTAAGCAACCGTATGTTTGAGAGCGAGGACGGAAATTTCAGCATCCGGCGTTGTATGGAATGTTTCGATATGCACCTGCCCGCAGACCTGAAAACGGAAAAACCGATTATCCATATTTCCCTGAACCCGCACCCGGACGATGTGCTTTCTGACAGCCAGCTTGCGGATATTGCCAAAGAGTATATGGATAAGTTAGGGTATGGCAATCAGCCGTATATGGTTTACAAGCACGAAGATATTGCAAGGCATCATATACATATCGTTTCCATCCGGGTAGATGATACGGGTAAAAAGATAAATGACAAGTTCGAGCATATCCGCAGCAAACAAATCACCCGTGAACTGGAACAGAAGTACGGGCTGCATCCGGCAGAGAAGAAACAGGTAGCCGACCGCCCCGAACTTAAAAAGGTGGACTACCGGGCAGGGGACGTAAAGCACCAGTTATCCAATACGGTGAAAGCCCTTGCCAGCAGTTACCGTTTCCAAAGTTTCACGGAGTACAAAGCGTTGCTATCTATATATAATGTACAAGCGGAAGAAGTGAAAGGGGAAGTAAACGGCAAACCCTATAACGGCATTGTCTATTCGGCTACCAATGACAAGGGAGAGAAGCAGGGAAACCCGTTCAAATCTTCCTCTTTGGGTAAGTCGGTAGGTTACGAAGCCATCCAAAGACACATCAAGAAATCCGCAAAAGACATTCAGGACAAGAACCTGAAAGAGCGTACTCGCCGGACAGTCGGCGCAGTGATGCAATCCGCCCGTAGCCGGGAACAGCTTATTACGGAATTGAAAGCGAAAGGCATAGATGTTCTTTTCCGGCAGAACGATACAGGCAGGATATACGGTGTAACATTCATCGACCACGAAAACCGTACCGTCCTGAACGGTTCACGGTTGGGAAAGGACTTTTCCGCCAATGTGTTCAACGACCTGTTTTCCGGCTCCCGTACTTTGTCAGGAAACAGCAAACAGGAAACGCAGGAACGTACGCCGGAATATAACCCGACCGGACATATTTCAAATACAGGAAAAGCCATTGCGGGACTGTTCAGCCTGTTATCCGGTGGGGACGATACGCCACCCGACAACAGCCAAGTTCCACCACCCAAGAAGAAAAAGAAGAAGAAACAAAGACGTATTTAATAACTATAAAAATTTCAATTATGCAGAATGAAGATGATTTAAGAGGACTTGCAAAGGTCATGGACTTTATGCGGGCAATCAGTATTTTATTTGTAGTGATAAACATTTACTGGTTTTGTTACCAGTCGTTCCGGGAATGGGGTATCAATATCGGGGTAGTCGATAAAATCCTGTTGAATTTCCAGCATACCGCCGGGCTATTCTCCAATATCCTGTACACCAAACTTTTTTCAGTGGTATTTCTTGCGCTTTCCTGTTTGGGAACAAAGGGAGTGAAAGAGGAAAAAATCACATGGAACAAGATTTATGTATTCCTGACAATCGGTTTTATCCTGTTCTTCCTGAACTGGTGGTTATTGGTTCTGCCGTTACCACTGGCGGCAAACACGGCATTGTATATCTTTACCATGACAGTCGGGTATCTTTCCCTTTTGGCTGCCGGAGTATGGATTTCACGTTTGCTGAAAAACAACCTGATGGATGATGTGTTTAATACCGAGAATGAAAGTTTCGCACAGGAAACACGCCTGATAGAAAACGAGTATTCTATCAACCTGCCGACCCGGTTCTACTATAAAAAGAAGTGGAACGATGGCTGGATAAATATTGTAAACCCGTTCAGGGCAAGCATGGTTTTAGGAACGCCCGGTTCGGGAAAATCGTATGCGATAGTCAATAATTACATCAAACAGCAAATTGAAAAAGGTTTTGCTGTTTATATTTATGACTACAAATTTCCCGACCTTTCAGAGATAGCTTATAATCACTTAATCAATCATTTAGACGGGTATAAGGTACAACCTAAATTCTACATGATTAACTTTGACGACCCACGTAAGAGCCACCGATGCAACCCGATAAATCCGGCGTTTATGACAGATATATCGGACGCATACGAAGCCAGTTATACAATCATGTTAAATTTGAACCGCAGTTGGATAACCAAACAGGGAGATTTCTTTGTAGAAAGTCCGATTATCTTACTGGCTTCTATCATTTGGTTTTTGAAAATATATCAGGGTGGTAAGTATTGTACATTCCCGCACGCAATCGAGTTCCTGAATAAGAAATATGCCGATACGTTTACAATTTTAACCAGTTATCCCGAACTGGAAAACTACCTTTCACCGTTCATGGACGCATGGGAATCCAACGCCCAAGACCAGTTGCAAGGGCAGCTTGCATCCGCTAAAATCCCGCTTTCAAGGATGATTTCACCTGCTTTATATTGGGTAATGACAGGGGATGATTTTTCACTGGATATAAACAATCCGGAAGAACCTAAAATTTTGGTGGTAGGTAACAATCCCGACCGTCAGAACATCTATTCCTGTGCTTTGGGTTTGTATAATTCCCGTATCGTGAAGCTGATAAACAAGAAGCACCAACTGAAAAGTTCTGTAATCATTGATGAATTACCGACCATCTATTTTCGGGGACTGGATAACCTGATAGCAACGGCACGAAGCAACAAGGTAGCGGTCTGTTTGGGCTTTCAGGATTTCAGCCAGTTACGCCGGGATTATGGGGATAAGGAAAGCAAAGTTATCGAAAATACGGTAGGTAATATTTTTAGCGGTCAGGTGGTTTCTGAAACAGCAAAAACGCTTTCAGACCGTTTCGGAAAGGTACTGCAAAAACGCCAAAGCATGACTATCAACCGGAATGATAAATCAACCTCAATCAGTACTCAGATGGATAGTTTGATACCGCCCAGTAAAATATCCAACTTAACACAGGGCATGTTTGTGGGTGCGGTCAGTGATAATTTCGATGAACGGATAGAACAGAAAATATTCCATGCGGAAATTGTGGTGAATAACGAGCAAGTGAAGCGGGAAACCGCAGGTTACAAGAAGCTACCCCAAATCATAGATTTTAGGGACGAGGACGGAAACGACCGGATGCAGGAAGAAATACAGGCGAACTACAACCGGGTCAAGCAGGAAGTTCAGCAGATTGTTATGGATGAAATGGAACGGATAAAGAACGACCCCAATTTGCAGCATCTTATCAAAACAGAAGAATAAATTATAACAAATTAGGAAGGGTAAATAGATACTATTTTATCCCTTCCTAAAAAGGTAAACTATTCAAATTCAACCTTTCGGCAATATAATCAACCAGCTTGTTGGACAAATTTAACAATTCATTAATTTCATTTTCTGTAATCTCAACAATATCCCCATCCAATGTCTTTCCATTTCTATGAACAACATCATTTCGTATGCCAGTAAGATGTTTCTTTAAATCTTCAAATGCTGGGAAATTTATATTGAACGCAGAGTTGTAATAAACAGATACCTTCTCTAAATTATGATAGTTCAAGTTCATCAAAGCAGATTTTACCATTTTTTGTTTCTTACTATTGGTTTTGTTAGCTATAGCTGGTTCTTTATATCGAGGATGATTAATTATAATATTGTCAACATATTTGCTATTAGATTTTGTTAAATTGATAATTGTTTCATATAGAAATAGTTCTAAAGAAGACACAATACTGCAATATATTTGTTTCCTAAATATTTTATCTAATTCTTCAGTTTCCAATTTTATTTTATTTAATCTATCAATATTGATTATGCTTTGTTGATATTCCTCGTGTGAATTTTTATAAGGTATTGATGTGTAAGTATAGTCTTCGTAGTCTTGGATATCTAATTCCCATGAATCAATCCATACTTGGTGGTTATTATCAATTCTATTTATCTTTTTTAAAATATCTTGTGGAGAATCTTTTTTGAAAGATACAACATAGCTATACAGAGTTTCATCATATCCTGCATATTCTTCAATAACAGGTTCTAATATATCTAATTCATCTGTAGTTATACCTAAAATACTAGCCAAGCGGCTGTTGTATTTTTCTTCCAACATATCAAAATAATATTCCTTCATTATTCCCATTACACTTACCTTTAAAAATTAAACGAATATATGTTAGCATGAACACTTGTTATTTTCTGTTATTATATCTCCAATTGGAGATATAAGTTCTTCTGAAAATTTGTCGAAAAAATAAGAATCCAAATGAAATTTTTTCTTATATTCATCAAGTATATTGTTTTTTTCCATTTTGAAGAAACTGGAAATTCCTTCTCTTGTCATTATTTGATAATCAATCTCAAAAGTATCTATTGAGATAATTTTGTATTTATTCTTTTTAATAATTGAGATATCAATATGCTTCTTTTTAAGATATGCTTCTGCAATTCGAGTTAAACAATCATTTATACTTGGACACCCAGCATACCATTCTTCAATTGTTACCATTATTGGGATAAATGTTTTGTTTTTATTATAAGGTAATTTTATTATTTTATTTAATTTATAATCATTGTAAACCTTATATATTTTCCCTATCTCTTTTCCTAATATGATAATGTCTTTAGTTAAAGTATCTGGAATTGATTTAATGTAGTTTTCATCATTAATTAAGTTGTTATTTATGACGTAATCTATAATTGTTATATCAAAAGTCCATTGTTTTTTAGATTTAGCCATCAAGCGCTTAGCCTTACATTCAATGAAAAGAATATTTTCTGAATCTGAAATAATCCAATCAGATGTTTTATTGTTATCTTTTCCGTAGGGGATTTCGGGAGAGATGAAATAAGAAAGAGGACTATAATGTCTTATAACTTCCCCTGTATATTTTTCAAAACTTTTACCGAAAGCCTCAGAAACATTGTTTTGTGGAATATTTGCAATATAATATATACCTGAATTTAATTGATTTAATAAATATCTTGGTGATATACAATAGATGTTATTGTTATATTCAAAAAGAGGATAAATTATATGTGGAGAGTTATTGTAATTGAATAGTTCTTCGTCTGTATATTTCGTATTCAATTTTGACATTTCTTTGTGTTCTGATAAAGTTCTACAAAATATTGATATAGTCTTTTGAACATTTTCGGCACTAAATGGAGTACCTTGATAATTTGCAGGAAAAGAGATTAAATGATTAAGGCTAAATGCGAACTGTTGAGTAAATTTTGAATATAGCCAAAAAGCACAAATAACAAAATCTTTATATTTCATATTGATTTTATTCTCAATGACTTCACGAAGCTTGTCATCTTTAAATATCCAATAGTAACGATATGTTTCATATACGATATTCGTTGAGTTTTGTAATTTTGTTTGATTGAAACAGAATGAATGTAACCATGTCCATATATCAGTATCTATCGCATCTTTATTTATTTTTTCTTCTAATTTTGTAAGTTCTACAACTATTCTTAATCTATCTTTAAAATTGCCAAGATAGTATTTACCTTTATTAAAAGTGCAGTATTTTAGAGAGTTAGCGATTAGAAAGTCACATATATTAGGCATAAGAATAACATTATTACTATTCTCTATGTGAGGAAGTCTATAATATCCTATTCCTTTTTCAAGTGCAAGTAAATATTGACGAATAACAAACAGATTATCAATAATATTGTAATCTGTCAACTTGTTTAATATAGGTTTAATTCTTGAAAAATAATCCATTTCACAAAGTGCTTATATAATTAAACAATTTCAAAATATCCTCTTTTCCAGCAATAATTGTGACTAAAGAACTAATAAAACCAGCTAATGCAATAATTCCAGAAATAATATTCCAAAAATTACTATTTATAATACTCTTAACTCGTGACGATGATATGATACCAAACCAATTAAAAAGAAATGGTATGATATTAATTATACTTTTTACTCCTTCTCGAAACCATATAATTGGATTTTTAATTTGCTTTTTTATACAATTTATTCTCTCATTTTGATAACCTATATATCTTAATAAACATTCATCTGTTGAATATATGTCAAACTCCTCAATATCATGATTTCTAAACTTTGGTATTGTATTTAAAATAACTTCATAATTGCGGATATAGTATTGAGCAAATGCAGGTTTATAATCCATCTTTCCAAATCCACTAATTATATTCTGAATATGTTGAGAATTCATAATAAGCCAGTTATATAAGTCAAGAGAGGTTGATTGGTTATTATTACTATTGAATTGATTACAAAATTCTATGAACTTATTTCTATATTCAATTACACTGTTATTATCTTTGATGTATTTGTTAAGACTACATTTTATAGTACTCCAACCCATCAATAATAAAATAATCAATATTATTACGGTTATTATCATATCTACTTTAATTTATGATTATACAAAACGATATTCGTTTTCAAAGATAATAATTTATTGGCAATTATTGATATGCTTGGACAAATAAAGCCAAACGGGGACTAATGAAGCCACCCGTTCCCAAATCCTTAAATATACTCTATTTCATCCGTACTTTTACTTCCAAAAATTTTATTTATTCACTAAAATTCAAAAAGTTATGGATGTAAACACAGCCAACCAATCCACCACTGACGAACAGATGATGGATATTCTTCTTGTACTGGATAAGGAGAAAAAGACAATCAGCGCAGTAAAAGGCGTGGATGAAAACGGGGAACTCCAAACCGTACCGCCGGAGAATAACAGCGAACTACTGAAATTCGACCGTCACGGCGATTTCTTTTCCAACTTCTTTTCCAATATGATGAACCAGTTGAAGAACCCGACTCGCTTCAACTTCTTCAAAATCCCGAAGTTGGAACTTCCCAAAATCGAGCCGATAATCAGGGATAACTTCAACAACCCTACACCGGAAAATGAAGCGGGCATAGAGCGTTACCGGGTGACACCTGAAATCGTGAAACAGGAAATCAAGAAAGTGCAGCAGGAAACCCAAAACGGGCAGCAGCCAGCCAAAGAAACGGGAGCAACGGCGCAGGCACCGCAGCAACCCGACAAAAGCAAGTATGTGATTGACCCGGATAAAGTGGACTGGGAAGCCTTGAAGAATTTTGGTCTATCCAAAGAACAGCTTGAAAAGGCAAAGGCTTTAGAACCCATGTTAAGGGGGTACAAGTCACCCGGAGCGTTCACCATCGCCGGAAACTACAATTCAGCCATTATGAAACTGGATGCACGTTTATCTTTCCGGCACGACAAAGACGGGAATGTGGTCTTGGCGATACACGGCATCCGACAAAAGCCGGAACTTGAACGCCCGTTCTTCGGACATGAATTTTCCAAAGAGGATAAAGCCAATCTTCTTGAAACGGGAAACATGGGACGGATAGTAAACCTAAAAAACTATATCACTGGAGAAATGATACCCTCTTTTGTCAGTGTGGATAAGGTGACAAACGAACTGGTTTCCATGCGTGCAAGCAGCGTTCAAATCCCCGATGAAATAAAGGGTGTCAAACTGAACAAGGAACAACAGCAAACCTTACGGGAAGGAAAAGGGGTATTTCTTGAAAATATGATTTCCAACCGCAAAAATCCCTTTTCCGCAACCGTTCAGGTCAATGCCGACAAGAAAAGTCTGGAATTTATCTATCCCAATGCCAAACAGTCACAGGAGCAAGGGCAGAAACAGACACAGCAGAACAGCCTTGTCACCAGTGACGGTGTAACCATTCCCAAAAGCATTTCAGGAATAGAGCTATCCCGCCAGCAACAGCAGGATTTAGTCAATGACAAGACCATCTTTGTTGCCGGGCTGAAAGACAAGAGAGGGGTCGAATATGATGCTTACATTCAGGTGAACCATGACAAGAAGAAGTTAGGCTTTTACAGTGACAACCCCAGCTTTGACCGTTCCGCCGTGAAAGAGATTACCCCTACCAGCAAGAACCGTACACAGGTTGCTGTCAATTCGGAGGGCAAGACCAACGAAGCCACCAAGAAAGTGAAAGAACCCTTGAAAAAGGGTCAGGACAAGCCCACTGAAAAACAAAAGACCAAGCAGGATAAAAAGGAGAAGCAGGAGCAAGCGGACAAACCCGAACAAAGCAGGGGACGCAAAAGATGATAGTAGTATTAATCTTTATCCCGGTTATCGGTTTCGCCCTGTTTACCCTTGTCTGTTACAAAACAGACTGGAAAACCATAGATGAGCAGAACCGACAATTTTATGTAGATGGCTATCACATCTGCTATGACCGGAAAATCCTAAGACAAAAAGAAGTGGAACAATTAAAATCGAAATTAGAATGATTGCAGTAATCGGAGAAAAACCAAGCGTGGCAAGGGACATTGCTCGTGTTTTAGGAGCGAATGAAAAACAGGATGGCTACCTTTCAGGTAACGGGTATCTCGTTACCTGGGCGTTCGGCCATCTTGTAGGTTTGGCAATGCCGGAAGCATACGGCATACAGAGTTTCCGCCGGGAAAGCCTGCCTATTATCCCGGATAGTTTTCAACTTACACCCCGACAAGTGAAAGCGGAAAAAGGATACAAGGCAGACCCCGGCGCATTGAAACAGCTAAAGGTAATCAAAGAAGTATTCGACCATTCGGATAAGATAATTGTCGCCACCGATGCAGGGAGAGAGGGAGAACTTATATTCAGGTACATCTACCAGTATATCGGATGCAACAAGCCCTTTGTCCGTTTATGGATAAGCAGCCTTACGGACAAGTCAATTCGTGAGGGACTGCAAAACCTGAAAGCCGGTAGCCTGTATGATAACCTTTTCCTTTTGGCACAGGCACGCAGCGAAGCGGATTATTTAATTGGCATAAACAGTACACAGGCTTTAAGCGTGGCAGCCGGACAAGGCATTTTTTCTTTGGGACGGGTACAGTCGCCCACGTTGGCGATGATATGTACCCGCTTTTTAGAGAACAAGAACTTTGTCCCGCAAAAGTATTGGCAACTGAAATTACAGGCGGCAAAAGACAATGTTTCCTTTGCTGCACTATCCGCAGACAAAACCTTATCCATTGCACAAAAGTTATACGAGGGTAAACTAATCAGCTACCCCCGAACCGGAAGCCGTTATATCTCACAGGACGTGTTCGAGGAAATCCCGGAACGTCTTGTCAATTTGGAACAGTACACCCGTTTTGGCGGATATGCCGCCGGGATGAAAGGCAAAGCTTTAAATTCCCGTTCCGTGAACGATGGCAAGGTAACAGACCACTACGCCCTGATAGTGACTGAAAACCTGCCCGGTAAACTGGAAACGGACGAACAGGCAATCTATGAACTGATAGCCGGACGAATGTTGGAAGCCTTTTCTGAAAAATGTGTCAAAGACGTTACCAGTGTAACGCTGGAATGTGCAGGGTCGCTTTTCACGGTCAAAGGGTCTGTAATCAAGTCCGCCGGATGGCGTGCCGTATTCGGCGAGAAAGAGGACGGGGAAGATAACGCCACTTTGCCCGCCATGCAGGACGGAGATAGTTTACCGCTTTCCGGCATTGAATTACTGGAGAAACAGACCAAGCCCAAGCCGTTGCACACGGAAAGCAGTTTGCTTTCTTCAATGGAAACGGCGGGTAAGGAACTGGAAAACGCCGACCTGAAAGCCAGCATGAAAGATACGGGTATAGGCACACCCGCAACACGGGCAGCCATCATCGAGACGCTGTTTTCCCGCCAGTATATCGTCCGGGAGAAAAAGAACCTTGTCCCGACCGAAAAGGGACTTGCCGTTTACAACATTATCCGGGACAAGAAGATAGCAGACGTTGAAATGACGGGGATGTGGGAAAATACGCTTGCCAAAATAGAAAGCGGGGAAATGAACCCCGACACGTTTCGCAAAGGTATCGAAGTGTATGCACGGCAAATCACGGCTGAACTTTTGGACGTTCAGCTTTCTTTCGCTTCGGGTAGTGGTTGCATTTGCCCGAAATGCAAGACCGGACGCATCCTTTTCTATCCGAAAGTCGCCAAATGTTCCAATGTGAATTGTTCCGTTACCATCTTCCGCAACAAGAGCGACAAGCAACTGACGGACAAACAGATTACCGAACTGGTGACTACCGGGAAAACCGGGCTAATCAAAGGCTTTAAAAGCAAGAACGGCAAAGTCTTTGACGCTTCACTTGCCTTTGACGAACAGTTTAATGTTACTTTCGTGTTTCCTGAAAAGAAAGGCAAACCGAAGAAATAAGATGGAAATCATTATATTTGCCACAGAAAGTTTCATTATAGATAGATTTATAATTGAAATTTTTGTGGTTGAAGCACCCGGAGGGACACCGGGTGCTTTTTATAAATCTTCTCTACATCACCCTATAAATATACCATTCCCATCTTTTTTATTTTCTTTTCGCACGTAACTATCTGATACGCAAAAATAGTTACCTCTTTGTAACTGTCTAACGTTTAAGTAACTTCTTTTTTTATACTAAGTATATTTATATCTTTGCAATCGAAAAAGATACTTAATATATCATGTTTACCGCATTGGTATATTTGTTTGGTGTCTTAACAATACATTATTAACTAATAAAAAAAGAATTATGCACTACACTGGAACTATTTGGCGACCGCCTTACGAAGCATACTCAATGCTCATTCAAGTAACAGCTGGATGTACTCACCATTCCTGCAAATTTTGTACTTTATACGAAGATTTACCTTTCAAATTCAGGCTATCACCAATTGAAGAGGTAAAATCGGATTTAAAGGAAGCAAGTTATTATTATAGACACGCACAAAGGGTGTTTTTCACAGGCGCAAACCCATTTGTGCTTAGTGTGAATAAGCTTAAAACACTTGCGAAAATGGTACATCAATACTTCCCTGCTTGTCAGAGTATAGGGTGTTTTGCACGAATTACGGACATTACCCCTAAATCTGTTACAGAATTAAAAGAATTGCGAGAACTCGGATATGATGGAATTACAATCGGAGTTGAAACCGGATATGATGAATCTTTGATTTTCATGAGAAAGGGATTTCTATCAAAGGACATCATTGAGCAATGTAAGAAATTGGAAGAAGCAAATATTACCTATAACTTCTTTTATTTGACAGGAATTTATGGTAGTGGAAAAGGCAAGATTGGTGCAAAGGTAACAGCAGAAATCTTCAACCAGCTTCATCCGCAAATAATTGAATCTTCAATGCTTACAATTTATCCGACTTCGGAACTGTATAAGGAAATACAGGCTGGTAACTGGAAAGAAGAAACTGAAATTGAAAAGTTGGAGGAAATGAAGACTTTGATTGAAAATCTTAAAATTGATGCTCGATTTGTAACGGATGGGGCGTCCAACTTAATTCAGGTTAGAGGCAATTTGAAAACAGATAAACAAAAAATGATTGCTTTTCTAAAACAACAAATAGCAGAGCAAGACGAAGCTTATTTGAGAAGCTATCGTGAAAATCTGCCACATTTATAAAATCTATCTAATGAAAGCAGATATTAGAGTTATAGTAAAAGGTGTTCAACAATATGCTGATTATATTGACGAGATAGTGACTAATGCTATTGGAAAATATTCTATTGTTAATGGTCTGCATATTGTTGAATATCGAGAACTATGTAAAGGTGGACATATCATTGAAAACAAATTGGTAATCAGTAATAAATCTGTTTGTTTATACCGAAGTGGGAGTTTGTTCTCTGAAATGTCTTTCATAGAGGGAGAATGTACGGAATCTGATTATATTAATACAGATGGAGAACTCAATGTAAAAATCAAAACATTGTCTTACCATCCTACAATTAGTGATAACAATATTCATATTGAGTTGAATTATGACTTATTCATAAATAACCAGTTCCTCTCGAATAACTCCCTTACCATATTTATTAATGAAATGGCATTGTAAACTATAATATTATGACTTTATGAAAATAAGAATAATTGATTTATTGAAAACAACTACTTATAATATTAATGTAAGTGTAAACGGCTGGGTACGAACGCATAGACAAAGTAAAAACATTAGTTTCATTGCAATAAATGATGGTTCAACTGTTCATAATCTGCAAATTGTGGCTGAACATGAAAAGATAAAAAAAGATTTTCTTAAATTGGTAACTACCGGAAGTGCCATTCGGGTAGATGGTATGTTTGCACTATCTACTGGAAATCAGCAGCATGGAGAAATAATAGCCCAAAATATAGTTTTATATGGCACTGCCGACCCACAGGAATATCCTTTACAAAAGAAAGAACACTCGTTAGATTTTTTGCGGAATATTGCTCATTTACGCTTACGCACAAATATTTTTGGTACAATATTTCGTATGCGTCATAATATGGCTTTTGCCATACATCGTTATTTCAATGAAAGAGGATTCTTCTATTTCAATACTCCTATAATAACAACATCGGATAGTGAGGGAGCAGGAGAACTCTTTGAAATCAAAACGGAATTAAAAGATGATTTTTTCGGTTCCCCAGCCAATTTAACAGTTTCGGGACAATTAGAGGGCGAGCTCGGTGCGTTAGCATTGGGGGCAATTTACACCTTTAGCCCGACTTTTAGGGCAGAAAATTCAAATACATTCCGTCATCTTTCCGAATTTTGGATGATTGAACCGGAAGTTGCCTTTAATGATATTAACGACAATATGGATTTGGCAGAGGACTTTTTGAAATATCTAATCCGTTATGCACTTGAAAATTGCGAAAGTGATTTAGCTTTTTTAAATGACAACGTAGATAATGGTTTAATGGATAAATTACATTTCGTTGCAAATAATGAATTTATGCGTTTGCCTTATTCTAAAGCTATAGAGATTTTACAAGAATCCGGGCGTCAGTTTGATTACCCTGTAAAATCGGGAATTGATTTATGTGCTGAACATGAACGTCATTTGGTGGAAGAATATTTTCGCCGCCCTGTGATTGTTACAGATTATCCTAAAGAGATAAAAGCATTCTATATGAAACAAAATGAAGATGGGAAAACAGTTCGTGCAATGGATGTATTATTTCCGAAAATTGGGGAAATCATAGGAGGTTCTGAACGGGAAGCCGATTATACAAAATTATTGCAGAGAATGAAAGAATTGAATATGAATACCGAAAAACTGTGGTGGTATCTTGAATCACGCAAATTTGGCACTGTTCCCCATTCAGGATTTGGATTGGGTTTTGAACGATTGATGCTGTTTATTACAGGTATGACAAACATTCGGGATGTTATTCCGTTTCCACGTACACCCCGAAATGCAAATTTCTGATTATAACGAAATTCAATCATGCAAGATTATATCAATGAAATATTGCATCGAATAAATGAAGAAATGGAGTTGCTTGGCATTGATGAAAATGTCTGCGTGGAGGATGCTTTGCATATGATAGATGTCATACGACCTTTATTCGATAACTTGCGGAGCATGACTGTAAAATATGAATTTCAGAACGAAGAAGAAGAAATTCATTTCTTTAAAGATATAAAGCCAGACATTCTTAGTCGGTATTTATACTTTTACAAAATAACAAGAATTGAGATGAAGCGTCCGATTGGCAGTGATGATGTACAACGGGAGTATCTTCATTGCCAATTGGATAATTTGAAATATTTCTTTGACCAAAATCTTGATTTCTACCAATATTATCGTTCGAAAGCAACCCACTTAGATTCTTATTACTTTGTTCGATATAAAGCGAATTTCAGATTGTGTGTTGATAGCGCATTTTTAGATAAAGACCCAGCCTTTTCTACTGGATATGATTACAAAGTAGCTAAAATTTTGTCGAATGAAATGCTACGAATATATCTCAATAGACAATTACAATTGTTAGACAGGAAAATGCAAATATCTAAAATACGAGCGGCACTTTCTGACTTTAATCTGAAATGGACTGGCTCTAAATCAGATGCAGTAGAGTTTGGATATGGACTTGTTGCTATTGCAACACTCAATAATGGAAATGTGACAATAAAAGAAATCATGGCTTTCATTGAAGCAGCTTTTGATATAGATTTAGGAGATTATTATCGAACATATCTAACTCTCAAAAGCAGAAAGAAAAATCGAACTGCCTTTTTTACATCAGTAATCGAACAACTGTTAAAGCGAATGGAGTCGGATGAACTGTAATAAAGATATTTAGTTCACATAAAAACTACCAAGTAATTATCAACTTGGTAGTTTTTGTTTTTATACGATTTAGACATGAAATGCGGCATTTTCGGGTAATAACACCCTGCTTTTGCTACTGAAAAAGAGAAAAATAAATATTCACCAACTTGGTTATACCTTGTAATTTTTATCTTTTGAAACCCGCCATCTTTGCAGCAAATCAATTAGTTAGCGAAATGGAGATAATAACATTTGAGTCAAAAGCCTATAAGGATTTAGACAACAAGATTACCGCTATTGCCGATTATATATTTAATCACACAGAAGCGGAAAGTACCAATGAGGATGAAATTTGGGTGGATAGTTACGAGGTCTGCACATTTCTAAAAATCAGTGACCGGACATTGCAACGCTTGCGGGCAGCTGGGACAGTCACTTATTCCAATATCAAGGGACATTACTTCTACAAGATTGGAGAAATAAAACGATTATTGGAAGAACGCCTGATTAAACGAGATATGGACAGTATTAATGACCTGATAACCAACCACCAACTATATGTTAAGGAAAGAAGAAATATTAGAAAGGACAAATAATGGGTTATCCGTGTTCAAGCATTACATATCCGGTAATTGGCGGATAGGACGCAATTTCTTAAACCCGCTTTATGAGGATAACAAAGCGTCCTGTAACATCTATTTCGACCGCCGAAGTGGTATCTATAAGATGAAAGATTTCGGCAACGACAGTTATAGCGGTGATTGTTTCTTTTTCGTGGGACAACTTAAAGGGCTGGACTGCAACAACTCAATGGATTTTGTGGAAATACTGGAAACCATAGACCGGGATTTGGGATTGGGACTGGCAACAGGTAATCCGATACCAGTTACCCGTACTTCTTCCCATATAATAAATGATATGCCGGAAGAAACACCTGAAAAGGAAAGCAAACCCTACCAGTTCAGGGAACAGAAATTCCCGCTTGCCGAATTGATGTACTGGCAGCAGTATGGTATTACACCGGAAGTATTGGAACTTTATAAGGTGTGTTCCTTACGGGACTTTCAGAGCGTAACAGCGGATGGAACACCGTTCACTTATACTTCATCCGTAACAGAACCGATGTACGGGTATAAGAACAAACGGTACATAAAACTGTACCGTCCGTTCTCGAAACCCCGTTTCCTCTATGGTGGCAATTTCGGGGAAAACTATTGTTTCGGATTGGAGCAGCTACCCGCAAAGGGTGATACACTGTTTATCACAGGCGGAGAAAAGGATGTCATGTCATTGGCGGCACATGGTTTTCATGCTATCTGCTTCAACAGTGAAACGGTGACTATCCCGCCTACGCTGATTTATAAATTGACATTCCGTTTTAAGCATATCATCTTATTATATGATACTGACAAGACGGGAAAGGAAAGCGCACGCAAACAGGAAAAGCAGTTGGAAGAATTTGGAATAAGACGGTTACTTCTACCGCTTCCTGGAACAAAAGAGGAAAAAGATATTTCCGATTATTTTAAGGCAGGAAATACCCGTGAAAATTTCCTGAAATTGTTTATCGAATTTTTAGATAACCTATATAGTGATACATTGATTATGCTCAAATCGTGCGAAATAGACTTCAATAATCCCCCGGCAAAAGCGCAGGTAATAATTTCTGCCGGAGATGTTCCGTTAGGGACACAAGGAAACCTGTTTGGTATTACAGGCGGCGAGGGAACAGGAAAGAGTAATTATATAGCTGCCATGTTAGCGGGCTGTATCTGCCAACCGGATAAGGAAATAGATACGCTCGGCATACAGATAGCCGCCAACAGTAAACACAAAGCGGTATTACTCTATGATACGGAACAGTCCGAAGTACAACTGTTCAAAAATGTAAGTAACCTGCTGACACGTGCCAAGCAATCGAACAAACCGGAAGAACTGAAAGCATTCTGTCTGACGGGTATGTCCCGCAAAGAACGCCTGCACGCTATCGTACAAAGTATGGATAAATTCTATTATCAGTATGGCGGCATCCAGTTGGTAGTTATTGATGGCATCGCCGACCTTGTAAAGAGTGCCAATGATGAAGTGGAAAGTGTGGCAGTGATAGATGAACTATACCGACTAGCAGGAATTTATAATACCTGTATTCTCTGCGTGCTGCATTTTGTACCCAATGGATTGAAGCTGCGAGGGCATTTAGGTTCGGAATTACAACGTAAGGCGGCAACTATCCTTTCCATCGAAAAGGACGAAGAACCCACACAATCTGTGGTAAAAGCCCTGAAAGTAAGGGATGGTAGCCCGTTGGACGTTCCTTTGATGCTGTTCGCATGGGATAAAGCAGCCGGGATGCACCTTTACAAAGGAGAAAAGCCACGAGAGGAAAAAGAGAAGCGCAAGGAAAAGGAACTGGTCGGGGTTGCCCGTGACGTGTTCGGCAGGCAGGAACATATAACCTATATAGACCTGTGCGAGCAGATACAACAGATTTTGGACGTGAAAGAACGCACCGCCAAAAGCTATATCCGCTTTATGCGGGAACGGGACATTATCATCAAAGACCCGTCAAACCAAAGTTATTTTATGATTGGTTTAATTTAATCAGACAGCCTTATGTATATAGACAGAGAAGATTTTATTGCATGGATGGAACGTATCATGGACAGGTTCGATATGCAGGACAAGAAGATGGACAAAGTTATAAAAGGTCGTAACTGTTTGGATGGTGAAGAACTGCTGGATAATCAGGACTTGTGCCTGCTTCTGAAAGTAGCCCCCCGAACACTGACCCGTTATCGGAAAAAGGGAATACTCCCTTTCCTTATGTTGGATGGCAGGTGTTATTACCGTGCAACGGACGTACACAAGTTAATTCGGGAGAAAACCGATTAATTTTTTCTTTTCTAATGGCTTTCAATCCTGTTTTGTCGTAAGATAAGGCAGGATTTCTTGTTTTGTATATAGGAGTTTTCAGGGATTTGGCTAACTTTGCAAAAGTTACATAGAAGATAATGGCGATTGAACAGTAACCTGTGATGTTGCCTTTATATATATCATATTCGTTCGCCGAATATCTCACTACGAAAACTGGCACTTTTCAAAATGACGAGATTTTCAGCGCAATGTCTATGCTATGTTTTAACATAGCGTGGGCTTGCCTGTTTCGTCATTTAGGTATGCCAGTACCTCGTAGTGGAGCAGTGTGAGTTCACGCTTCTTTTTTGAGATACTTGCGGACAGTTTGAATAAAGATTATAAACGGGTCACCCGTAAAAATATAAACTGTTTAATGCCTAACAATATGAAACAAATTAAAGCGCATATTGCTGTGTCTCTCGATGGTTTTATCGCAACATCGGACAATGAACTGGACTGGATTACTTCAAATGTAAAATCGCTTATTGGAAAAGAATACGAAGCGGCTACTTGCTTGCTGATGGGAGCTAATACTTATACCTATTTATTTGAGCATTGGGGTGGATGGTTATATAAAAGTAAACGTACTTTTGTAGTTTCCCACCACGATGCAAATGTTACGCCGGATTGTGGAGTGGAATTTCTTATAGATACTCCACTTCGGAAAGTACATGAAATGAAAAGTGATAATGATATGCTGTTAGTCGGTGGTGGTAAACTTTTGACTACACTTATTCAAGCGGGACTGCTGGATAGTCTGACCCTTTACACTATTCCTGTTATGCTTGGTAAAGGTATCAGTTTCATAGGTGAAACTTTTGGCTCAAATTGGTATTTGGAGAGTTCTAAAATTATAGATAACAATATTTTGTTATCCTCATATAAATATGTGAATGCAAGATGATAAAAGGGAGAGTATAGAACATTGAAGTTCTATACTTTCTTTTGTTTTTCCGTTTTTTGACGGTGTTCTAAAATTTCATCGGAATGTTCCAAAGCCCATTGAATAATACCATCTAAGGGCGACATTAAACTTTTTCCAAGCGATGTAAGACTGTATTCCACTTTTGGTGGTATTTCCGGGTACAGTTTACGATTCACTAACTTATCGGCTTCTAATTTCTTTAATGCTGTAGCAAGCATCTTTTGTGATACATTCGGAGTGTTTCTTAATAGCTCATTGAAGCGCAAGGTTCCCTTCTGATGCAAAAGGAACAATATGCGTAACGACCATTTATCTCCGAAACGGTCAATTATTCCACAGGCAGGACAAATAGCTTCTCTATAATGAGTATCATCCATCTTTTTTTCTTATTTAATTCATTATCAATCAATAATAGTTACCTCTACGTTACTATCATACTTAATGGTAAGTTCTTTTTTTATACTAAGTATCTTAGTAACTTTGTTCGCACAAAAGTAACTAAATATATTGAATATACAAAGTTTTCGGTCTTTCTAAATATTTAGCAAGGACTGAAACTTATAAAAATTAAGAGTATGGAAATAGAGAAAATGCACTTTGACGGTCAAATTTGGCGACCACCCTATGAAGCAAGTTCGCAACTGTTACAGGTAACAGCAGGATGTACTTATCATAAATGCAAATTTTGTAGCCTGTATCATGGAACTAAGTTTAGATTATCCCCTGTTTCGGAAGTTGAATCAGACTTGAAAATAATTCAGGAATACCAGCCTAAGGCAAGACGTGTTTTTCTGACTGGTGCCAATCCTTTTGCTTTGAGCTATAACAGATTGTTGGATTTGGGGTTATTGATTCGGAAGTATCTTCCTTATTGCGAAACAATAGGAACATTTTCCCGCATAGCAGACATTAAATCCAAGAGTGTAGAAGAACTGAAGAACTTGCGTCATTTAAAGTTTGACAGTATTAGTATTGGCACGGAATCGGGAGATGATGAAACCTTGTCAAGAATGAATAAGGGTAATACGGCAGCAGATATATTGGAACAGTGCAGAAAGCTGGAAGAAGCCAATATTCGTTATAATTTGGTTTATCTGACAGGGCTTGCGGGAAAGGGGAAAGGACAGCAGAATGCAATCCATACGGCTGAAATATTTAATCAGCTACATCCTTTTACTATAAACTTCGTTTCTTTGACTGTATTTCCCGAATCGGAACTTTATCAGGAAATACAAGAGGGTAAATTTATTGAGGCATCGGAGCGGGAACGTCTGTTGGAGTTGAGAACCTTTATTTCTGCCCTTAGCATAAGGACAACTTTATTGGGAAATACAGTTTCAAATACAATACCTTTTGTAGGTATGATTCCCGATGATAAAGTCCGAATATTGAATGAACTGGATGCTGCAATCCGTCAAAGCAGTGAAATAGAATTAAAGCAGTATAGAAACGGTATAAGGTCATTATAAAAGCAGAGAGAAACGGGGGTAATTTCCCTGTTTCTCTCTTTCTATGGCATGATGACGTTATAATATAGTTACTATCTCATCAATGCTCTTGCGAGCTGTTGGATTGTGCTTTGAATCCGCTGGATAACCTATAGGAATTATTGCAACCGGGTGAATATTAGCAGATAATCCCAAGCTATGTTTGCATTCATCTATATCGAAATTGCAAACCCAACAAGTTCCTAACCCTTGTTCCGCTGCTGCCAAACAGATATGTTCCGTAGTGATAGCAGCATCAATATCTGCATGATTTTTATTATCATACTGACGTGTCCATGCAACCGAATCATTAGCACATACAATGATATATAAGGGGGCTTCCACAAACCATTTGGCAGGGTAAACCTTTTGCAGCTTTTTTTTCTGCAATTCACTTTGTATCACTATAAATTGCCACGGCTGTTTGTTTACGGCAGACGGTGCATACCGGGCGCATTCAAGAATATAATCCAACTTTTCTTTCTCTACTTCTTGGGAAGTATAGCTTCTTACGGAATAACGCTTTTTTGTTAATTCTAAAAAATCCATGATGTATAATATTAATTGAGTTAAAAATAAATCGTTATGTCTTATAACTGTATTATTTGTCCTGTACTGATATAATTTATTTTTTCGTCAGCAATACCTTTCATTCCATTTGCTCAATTTTGAAACCTGCTTTACTTATCAGTTTTACTACATCATCTGCTGCCAACTTATCGGAAGCTACAGTCAGTGGACGGTTGGAATCAGATAAATCTAAATTCCATTCTTCTCTATTTATTTTGCCTTGCAATATTTCTTCTATCTTGGCAAGACAACCCTCACACTTTGCATTCGTTTAAAAAATCATTGTATTCATTTGAATTGATTATTAAGTTGTTATATCCTTTTCCTTTTTAAACGTAAGCTATTTAATACGACAGACACAGAGCTAAATGCCATTGCAGCACTTGCCCACATCGGATTTAAAAGAAATCCGTTTACTGAATAAAATATGCCTGCCGCAATGGGAGTACCAATCAAGTTATAAATAAACGCCCAAAACAAATTCTGATAAATTGTTTTTATCGTCAATTGCGATAGCCGGATGGTTTCCGGTATTTTTAGTAAATCGGATGAGAGTATAGTCGCCATTGCCGTATCTACAGCAATATCACTGCCTTGCCCCATTGCTATGCTTAAATCCGCTTGTGCTAAAGCCGCACTATCATTAATTCCGTCACCTACCATGCCTACTTTTTTCCCATTCGCTTGCAATTCTTTTATGAATTGAGCTTTTTCGTTCGGCAACACTCCGGCTTTATAATGGTTTATTCCCACCTTTCGAGATATGGCTTGTGCTGAAATTGCATTATCTCCTGTCAGCATATACACTTCAATACCCATTTCCTGTAGTTGTGATATGGCTTGCGCTGAAGTTTGTTTAATTTCATCGGTTAGGGCTATAGCTGCAATAGCTTGTGTGGAATCAGCAAACCATACCAATGTTTTAGCTTCCTGTGTCCATTTGTTTGCCAATTCCTGCAAATGACTGGCTATCGTAATATGGTTGTCATTCAATAATGACAAGTTGCCTGCGTAATAAGTCTGAATTAGGTGTAAGGTGCAAGTATATATCTATATATATAGCTTGCACCTTACACCTAAGCTGAAATATTTATATTCAGACATTTGCCTAATTCAAAAAGAAGCAGTATCTTTGAACCGAAGTTTTAGGCAGACAATGAGTAGCCAAAGGACGACAGATAAACGTCTGTTTTGAAACCTAAATTGTACCCCCTGAGGCATTGACATATTGATAAAGAGTTGAATTAAAGCGACATAAGGAGATAAGTTCATTACCCTGTCTCTCCGCTGAATTAACCGGGAAAAACCGGACAGTAAACATACAAGTCCCACAAATTCAATGATTTGTGGGGCTTTTTTTATCCCCTTGTGCCTGCCTTAAAGTATTTATCTATTAAAAACTTAATCCTACGAAGCAGGTCAGAAAACAACATAAAAAAGGCCATCTATCCCAGACAGCCAATCTTTTGTTAACCTTAAATCTAATACTATGAAAAACACATTACAAATGTACATGTTTTCCACTAACCTCCAAACCGGCAGCGGTTAATATTATATTATATAACAACCCTTAATGCTCATTAAGGCTTTATCAGCGAAAACGCAACGTGCATTTGCTCCCAACGCATCATCCGTTTGCCCGGTGTGCATTATGCATCCGGCACAGATGGATGATGCGTTCTGCAAATCCGTCACATCAACAGTCAATTCTAAAATAACCATTACAATGAAAGCAACCCCAAACAAAGGAATGAAACTCTCCGCTGAAGATGTCAGAGCCTGCCTTCAGCACCGCTTGCACCGTAGCTTGAACTATAGGTTCTACCTCGTGCTGTGCTCCCGCTACACCTTTCAGAGTCGCCTGAAAGGCGTGGAACGCTGCCGTCTCACGCCAGCCACGGTGCTGGGCTACTTCAAGGAGGAAGGGGAGGAGTTGGGGGTAGGAAGTAAATTGGTTAGTTCGGATGGAAAAATTCGTATATAATGCATAAGCCGCATCCGTCGAATATAATGAAAGGAGATGTGATGAACAATTACTAACTTATATTCGTGAGAATAGACTGATTGAGAAATATTAATAAAGTAAAGAACAAAAGATAACAAAATAGTATAGGACAGTTAAAGTACAAAGGACATTTCGGTAGCGTGGAATACGGTGAAGAAGACAATTGCTTGTTTGGCAAAGTTCTTGGTCTTAAAAAGGATTGTATTACCTATGAAGGTGAAATCATTAGTGAATTGAAAAGTGACTTTGAGGGTGCTATCCTTCATGGCATGGCAGCCGCCAACGTCTCTCCCATTCTAACTTTGCAACATGTTTTATTAATAAAAATATGCAAAATAGAGAATGTATTTCTAATACATTCTGATTATTTTAGTATATTATATATAGGGTGGTGGAGGATGAGGTGAGTCCCTCTTCCGCCACCTTATTTATTTCATTAATTTTTAGCCGATTCTAACTGTTTATTTGTATCCCCTTGGCTGGTCCCTTACCTTTGTCATGTTATCGAATTAAGAATAGACAAAGATGGAAAAAGAAATGAGCCCCATGACAACGGAGATACTGAAGAAAGGTTATCTCCTCTTCCCCATTCCCCGCCGGTATACACGGTTTGGTGTTTCTTTGTGGGATATGCCAGACCCGGATAATGGGAATGTAGACACGCATTGGACGTATGGCGGTTATGAGTATGTGAGTAATCAAAACTTCCATCCAACCGCCTGCGATGCTCCATTCGCTGGAAAAGGAAATGTGGCCGGTTGTGCGGCCAATCGTGCGTCATCGTTGCAGGTAGCGGATTTTTTGTTCTTTGTTTGCAGAAAGGTTATACGGAAGTACTCCTGCAGGGTTCGGATAGTAGTGAATCCCGTTGTGTTTTAAAGTGTTATTATTTGTAGACAGTTAATGTCTTTTTGTTGTCAGATTCATTGATTTCTATTCTCTTTTCGTATATTTGCGCCCATTAATTAAAGATTGTCACACGACTGTTCTGAAAAAAGTGTGATATTCTGATAACATATTTAAATAGGGTTATTCCTGATTTTACACTAAACTGGATAGGATTAATGGAGAATTTGAATGCAGTGATTACGGGAGTTGGAGGATATGTTCCGGACTATGTCTTGACTAATGATGAAATATCTAAAATGGTGGATACCAATGATGAATGGATTATGGGGCGCATTGGTATAAAGGAAAGACGCATTTTGCATGAGGAGGGGCTTGGAACTTCATATATGGCTCGTAAGGCTGTGAAACAACTGATGCAGCGCACAAAGACCAGCCCGAATGACATTGACTTGGTTATCGTAGCTACTACTACTCCCGATTATCACTTTCCTTCTACCGCATCCATCTTATGTGACAAATTGGGCCTGAACAATGCTTTTGCTTTTGATATGCAGGCTGTTTGCAGTGGATTTCTGTATGCAATGGAGGCGGGGGCGAATTTTATACGTTCCGGAAAATATAAGAAGGTTGTCATAGTAGGAGCTGATAAGATGTCATCGGTGATTGATTATACAGACCGCGCTACCTGTCCTATTTTTGGTGACGGTGCTGCCGCTTTCATGCTGGAACCCACCCGGGAGGATATGGGAGTAATGGATGCCGTATTGAGAACAGACGGGAAAGGTCTGCCCTTCTTACATATCAAAGCGGGAGGCTCCGTATGTGCTCCATCTTACTATACACTGGACAATCGGATGCATTATATTTATC
>ERZ831634.699-NODE-699-length-40563-cov-4.502765_pt1 | contig 40563 bp, 44 predicted proteins | sample MGYA00519953_ERZ831634 | MGnify/ENA primary metagenome ERZ831634 (study PRJEB31850, sample SAMEA3708718) | human gut metagenome | biome: human gut; feature: human-associated habitat; material: faeces | place: China | collected 2014 ... | reverse complement strand
CGAGTACTTTTGGTTGTTGTTGGTGCTGATACCAATGATTATCTGGTACATATTCAAGGAGAAACGCTCGCATGCTGATTTGAAGTTTTCTTCAATCCGGGTGTTCAAGCAAATGAAACGGGGTAGCCGGATCTGGTTACGTCATTTGTTGTTTGCAGCTCGGGTTTTGGCCATTCTATTTTTGGTTCTGGCATTGGCTAGACCACAATCCAGCACGAGTTGGCAGACCTATAACAGCGAGGGTATTGATATTATGCTGGCATTGGATATTTCCGGTAGTATGTTGGCACGAGATTTTAAGCCCAATCGTATCGATGCGGCAAAAGATGTTGCGGCACAATTTATAACCGGGCGTACGCATGATAATATCGGGTTGGTAATATTTGCAGGAGAAAGTTTTACAATGTGTCCGATGACTACAGACCATGCCGTCTTGTTGAACTTATTGAAAGATGTTCAGTGCGGTATGATTGCCGATATGACAGCCATCGGAGACGGACTCGCAACAGCTGTAAATCGTATTAAAGACGGTCCGGCAAAGTCGAAGACGATTAAAAAATTTTTAGGAAAAAATTACGAAGTCGTAGCATCTAACGGTCATGTCAGAGATATGCCAAAGAGCCAGATGGGTGTTGATTTCGAAAATGATTTTGAGCCGAAATATATTACAATCAGAGGAAAAGGTGAGCTATTGGCTTCTCTGCGAAAGGAAGTCAAGAAGGCAGATAAAATTTATCTCGCAACTGACCCGGACCGTGAGGGAGAGGCAATTTCCTGGCATTTATGTCATGCTTTGAAGTTAGACCCGAAAAAGACAAGCCGGATTACCTTTAATGAAATTACAAAAAATGCGGTTCGCCAGTCGTTAAAGCAGTCGCGGGAAATTGATATGGATTTAGTGGATGCCCAGCAGGCAAGACGTGTTTTGGACCGTTTGGTTGGTTATTCGATCAGCCCGTTATTGTGGCAGAAGGTAAAAAGAGGTTTGAGTGCCGGCCGTGTGCAGTCGGTAACACTGCGTCTGATTGCTGACAGGGAAAGTGAAATTGATGCCTTTATTCCGAAAGAATACTGGTCGATGGAAGCAAAATTGTCAGTGCCGGGTGTAAAAAAGCCATTGGTGGCTAAATATTATGGTAATCCGGGCAAATGTGAAATTGCTTCCGGTGAAGAGGCAGAAAAAATCCGCAAAGAAATTGAAAAAGAAGATTTTAAAGTAAGCAGTATTAAGAAGGGTGAGCGCACCAAGAAGCCACCTCTTCCTTTTACAACGTCTACGTTGCAGCAGGAGTGTGCAAAACACTTGAATTTTCCAACGAGAAAGACAATGCAGATTGCCCAGCAGTTATATGAAGGTGTGCAGGTAAAGGGACATGGAACGATTGGTCTGATTACGTATCTGCGTACGGATTCGGTCCGTATCTCGGAAGAAGCGGATTTAGCCTGTAAAAATTATATTCGTGAAACATATGGAGAAGAAAATATTATTGAAAAGGCAGCAGTGTCAAAAACAAAGGGCAAGATTCAGGATGCGCACGAAGCAATCCGTCCGACATATGTGGATTTGACACCGGTTCAGGTAAAGGAATCTTTAACGAGAGACCAGTTCCGTTTGTATCAGCTGATTTGGAAGCGCTTTGTGGCAAGCCGTATGCACTCAGCAAAATACGATACGATTTCAGTTCGTATTATGGCAGGAAAACATCAATTTGCAAGTTCCGGTTCCAAACTTGTGTTTCCGGGTTTTTTGTCGGTGTACCAGCAGGATGATGATAAAGAAGAGCCAAATGCTGTGCTTGCTAAAGTAACAAAGGATTCTGTGCTGTCTTTAAGTGAATTACTGCCGGAACAGCATTTTACGCAGCCGCCGGCGCATTTTACTGAGGCTTCATTAGTAAAAACTCTTGAAGAGTTGGGAATTGGACGCCCAAGTACCTATGCGCCAACAATTTCAACATTGATTTCACGCCGCTATGTGGCAAAGGAACAGAAGAATTTGTATTTGTCAGATTTGGGAGATATTGTAAATCAGATTATGGTGAGTGCATTTCCTAGTATTGTGGATGTAAACTTTACAGCGACGATGGAAGCTTTGCTAGATGGTGTTGCCGAGGGTAATGTGAAATGGAAGACCATTGTGAGAAACTTCTATCCGGATTTGGAAAAGGCTGTTTCACATGCAGAAAAAGCACTCGAAAAGATTAAAATAGAAGATGAAGTAACCGATGTCGTGTGTGAATTATGTGGACGCAATATGGTAATTAAGTACGGACCGCACGGTAAGTTTTTGGCGTGCCCTGGATTTCCGGAGTGCAGAAATACCAAACCATATTATGAAAAAATCGGTGTGAAGTGCCCGAAATGCGGCGGCGAGATTGTTATTAAAAAGACCCAGAAAGGCCGTCGTTATTATGGCTGCGAGAATAATCCGGAGTGTGATGTGATGACTTGGCAGAAGCCGTCGAATGAACGCTGTCCAAAGTGTGGCGGCATGATGTTGGAAAAAGGCAGTAAGTTAGTCTGTGCCGATAACACATGCGGTTATATTGAAAAGAAAGAGAAATAAAAAACAGACGACATAATGCTTGTCAATAAGGTGAAATTGTGGTAATATTGTTTCATGGGGGACAAGCAATATGAGTATTCAATTATTGGATAAGACTCGAAAAATAAACCGTCTCCTCAATGACAAACATTCATCTAAGGTGGCATTTGCGGATATTTGTTTTGTGCTGGGACAGATGCTTTTAGCAAATGCGTACATAATCAGCAGTAAGGGAAAGTTGTTGGGAACTTATGTGAATGATGACGGGATGATTCCGAGTTTTCAGAGTAAACGGGGCAGTTATATCGAGACGATGTTAAATGAACGTTTCCTTAATGTGCTGTCAACAAAAGAAAATGTGAATCTGGAGACTCTTGGTTTTTCCAAAGAAGAAAGACAGGGAGTTGAGGCACTGATTACACCGATTAGTATTGGTGGCGAGAGACTGGGAACATTGTTTCTATGCCGGTGTCAGAAAGCATTTTCGATTGAGGACATTATTTTAAGTGAATATAGCACGACTGTGGTAGGGCTTGAAATTATGAGGTCCATTCAAGAGGAATCAGATATTGAGCAGCATAAGAAGAGTAATTTCTCTTCTGCCTTGACGACGCTTACGCCACTTGAGCAGAAAGCGGTCAGTTACGTATTCCATGCAATGGGGGGAGAGGATGGTACCCTTGTGACGAGCAAGCTTGCCGGAGAAATTGGCATTACAAGGACTGTTATTGTCAATGCTTTGCGAAAATTAGAGAGCGCTGGCTTAATCAAGACAAAGTCATCCGGAGTGAAAGGAACGCATATTAAGGTTCTGAATGATATTGTCTATACCGAGTTTAACAGTTATTATCGTGAGAAATGGAATTCGTAAACGCAAAGGGAATTGTGATGGGGAGTCATAATGCCGTTTGCGTTTTTCTAGGAATAAAGAAATAAGAAAGGAAGTGCTACGATGGTTTTATCCAATGCATACAATTACATCAATGTGTTAGATAAGGCAGCGGATGCGAGCTGGACAAGAAATGATGTGCTGGCAAATAATATCGCAAATGCAGACACGCCGGGTTACAAAAGAAAAGATGTACAGTTTGAGACATATTTGTCGAATGCGGTGGCAGGAACAGATTCATTAGATGAGACGGTGGCAAATCTAGATTTGAATGATTTAAATGCAACGGTGTATAATGAACAGCCGGGGCTTAGTTATCGGAGTGACGGGAACAACGTAGATGTATCGACAGAAAACGTGGAACTGGCAAAAAACCAGATTAAGTATTATACGTTGATGAATTCGATCAGTCAGGAATTTTCACGGATGAAATCAGCGTTAAAGACTTCATAAAACAATTAAGGAGGAATGACTATGTCAGTATTTGGGGCTTTGGATGTGAGCGCTACCGGTATGACGGCGCAGCAGCTTCGAATGGATACAATTTCGGAAAATATTGCCAATGTAAACACGACTCGTGCAAAAGATGGCAAACCATATAAGAGGAAGACAGTTCTTTTTGAGGAGAAAAGTTATCCGAGTTTTAGTGAAAGTCTTAGCATGGCAAACCGTCATAATATTGGAAAAGGTGTTAAGGCAAGTAAAATAGTGGAAGATAATTCCGAAGGAAGTAAAGTATATGACCCTTCCCATCCGGATGCGGATGAAGATGGATACGTGACGTATCCGAATGTAAATACCGTGACCGAGATGACAAACATGATTGATGCGACAAGGGCTTTTGAAGCAAATGTTACGGTAATGAATTCGACAAAAGGGATGGCTCTTAAGGCACTTGATATTGGACAGAGTTAATTGTGAATGGAGGAAACCTAAATGGATATTGCTAGTTTGTCTGCAATTAGTGGCATTGAAAATATCAGTAAATATGCAGATAATAGTTTACAGACGGAAAAATCAAAAGGAAGCGGCACAGCAAGCTTTGACAGTTTGTTAAATTCAGCGATGAATTTAGTGCAACAGACGGAAGATTATTCCAATGCAGCAGAAGTAGAAGAAGTAAAGTATGCAATGGGACAGAGCAACAGTCTTCATGATTTGATGGTTGCTCAGCAGAAAGCAAATGTATCACTGCAATATACGGTAGCAGTAAAAAACACAGCAGTAGAAGCATATCGTTCGATTATGAATATGCAGATTTAACTGACAAAGGCGTTGAGGAGCGATAGAAAACAATGATGGAACAATTGATTGCGCTCAAGGACAAAATTCTTGAGTTTTGGAATAAGTATACATCAAAACAGAAAACAATTATAATTTGTGTAGCATGCGCAATTTTGGTTGCGATTGTTTTGCTTGCTTATTTTATGACCCGCCCGGTGTATACCGACGTTGCTACGTTAAGTGGTGAAACTGCTACGACGTTTGATACGGCACTGCAGGGGGCTGGACTTGATTATGTAAAAGAATCGGATAACAACGGAAATACAACATTTAAGGTGGAGCAGTCACAGTATTCAGATGCCGTTTTACTGATGGGGGAAAATCAGATTACGGATGATGAAATGACATGGGAAAAAGCACTTCAGTCAGATATGACGACATCTTCGGATGAAAAGCAGACTAAAGCAACACTGGCTTTGCAGTCGTCAATTCGCAAGGGACTTTTGAATTTTGATGGTGTGGAAGATGCGACTGTTTATATCAACCGTCCGAAAGATGATGGTACGATTTATGCGGACAAGCAGGATACTTCGGTGAGCGTATCATTTAAAATGGCGGGCAGCAAAACCATGGACAGTGATACCGCAGATGCGATTGCTTATTATCTTGCCAATGCAGTAGGAAGCACCAAACCGGATCATATTGTCCTCACCGATACAAAAGGAAATCTTTTGTTTAACGGACAGCAGGATGCCGGACTTGGGGGAACAATCAGCAGTACCGAAGATTACCGTGATAAACTGAAAAATAACTTCGCTAAATATGTGCGTGACCTCTTGACAAAAGCAGGTTATGATGATGTTGAAGTTTCTAAGAATAATATTGTGTTCGACATGAACAAATTAACGGAACTGGTTACTACATATACAACAAATGAGGGACAGGATCAGGGCTTGTATGGCAGTTCCTACGAGTATAAATCAACAGGAGCCTCCTCTTCCGGCGGCGTGCCTGGAACCGATTCGAATGGTGATGTTACGGACACGATGATTACCGATAACGGAGATAGTTCATCGGAAACGATATTAAATAAATATGACTATCTGCCGAATAAAACCGTTCAGAATATTGAACATGAAATTGGTGCAGTAAAGAAGGATGAGTCCTCTATTGCAATTGTGCTGACACATTACCGTGTGGTGAAAGAAGAGACTTTAGAGTCACAGGGTGCTCTTGATAATATGACATTTGATGAGTATGTGGATGCAAACAGCAATGTGACGGAACAGCAGGTGCCAACCGATTTGTCACAGCTTGTGGCTGCCGCTACCGGTATTACTGAAAATAACATTCAGATTCGTGTAGTGGAAAAACCGGTATTTGAGGCAAAAGAAGCAAGTTCATTTGGAGATAATGTAACAAATTACCTGATGGTGATTCTCACGGTTTTGATTGCCGGTTTGTTAATCTTTGTTATTATTAAAGGTACTTCACCGGTTGAGGTTACCGAGATGGAGCCGGAGCTTTCCGTGGAAGATTTGCTCGCTACAACGCAGGATAATGCGCAGACATTGGAAGAAATCGAACTGGAAGACAAATCCGACACCCGCATCATGATAGAAAAATTTGTAGACGAAAATCCGGAAGCGGTAGCTTTGCTTTTGCGTAACTGGATTAATGAAGATTGGGGGGCGATGTAATGGCAGGAAATTCAGCATCATCCTATAGTGAAATGGATGGGATTCAGAAGGCGGCAATTCTCCTCATTACGTTAGGACCGGAGAAGGCGGCTGTCGTATTTAAACATTTAAAAGAAGATGAGATTGAACAGCTCACACTGGAAATTGCCAATACCAGAAGTGTGACACCGGCTCAAAAAGAACAGGTTTTGAATGAGTTCTATGAGGTATGTCTTGCCCAGCAGTACATTGCCGAGGGTGGTATTGGATATGCAAAAGACTTGTTGCAGAAAGCTCTTGGTGAGAGCAAAGCACAGGAAGTTCTTGGCAAGCTGACGGCGTCGTTACAGGTTCGTCCGTTCGAGTTTATCCGCAAGACAGAAGCTTCTCAGATTTTGAACTTTATTCAGGACGAGCATCCGCAGACGATTGCGTTGATTTTGTCGTATTTGTCCCCACAGCAGGCGGCCGGCATTATCAGTTCTCTTACACCGGATAAGCAGACAGATGTAGCAAAACGTATTGCGATGATGGATCGTACTTCACCGGATGTCATCAAAGAAGTGGAAAATATATTAGAGCAGAAACTGGCATCACTTGTCAGTCAGGATTACACAATTGTCGGTGGTGTGGATTCGGTGGTCGAAGTATTGAATACAGTAGACCGTGGTACCGAGAAACACATTATGGAAAACTTGGAAATCGAGGAACCGGAACTTGCCGACGAGATCCGAAAAAAGATGTTTGTGTTCGAGGATATTCTTATGCTGGACGACCGCTCGATTCAGCGTGTGCTTAGAGAAGTGGAGAACAGCGAACTTGCTGTTGCACTTAAAAATGCAAACGAAGAGGTACAGAATGTAATCTTTAACAACATGTCCACAAGACTTGTTGATATGATTAAAGAAGATATGGAATACATGGGACCGGTTCGACTGAAAGACGTCGAAGAGGCTCAGCAGAAGATTGTAAATATTATCCGCAAACTGGAGGATTCTGCTGAAATTGTAATTTCCCGTGGTGGAGGTGACGAGATCATTGTCTAATCTCATCAAATATCCCTATGTGAATATGCAGGGGAAAGAAGCAAAAGTGATTTGTTATGAATCGGAGGAAGAGAAGTTTCAGCCGCTTGATGCAAAAAAGAAAGTGGTAATGAAGACCTTTGAGGAGGTTGCCAAAGAAGAAAAAGAGAGAGCACAGGAGGAGACCGGTGATGAATCTTTTCAGGAAGGACTTCCGGTAACCAATTACGATGAGGTAATTGAAGAGAAAATACAGAAAGCCGAAGAAGAGGCAGCGGCAGCTATTGCCGAGGCAAGACAACAGGCAAATGAGATTGTCGAACAGGCAAATAATCGGAAAAATCAGATTTTGGAAGAAGGCAGACAGGAAGGAATTACCAGAGGGTATGAGGAAGGTCTTTTGCAGGCGCAGGAGGAGATTCAGGCGCAGAAAGATGAACTTTCCGGTCAGCAGTTAAAAAAAGAGCAGGAATATCAGCAGATGTTAGCGGAAACCGAAGGACGCTATGTTGATGTTTTATGCAATCTGATTCATAAATTATCCGGTGTGATTTTGACAGACAGAAAAGATGTTATTTTACATTTGATTCGCAGTGGAATTGCGGATATGGAACCGGCAAAACACTATATTATCCGTGTAGCATCGGATGACCTTTTGTATGTGGAAGGGGAAAAGGATGCTTTGATGGAAAAGGCTGGAATTACCGGTACAATAGAGGTGCAGGAAGAAAAAAGCCTTTCCGAAGGAGATTGTATTATAGAGACAGATAATCAGATGATTGACTGCGGTTTTCGGACGCAGCTTGATAATATGGTTCGTACACTACGCATGCTTGTGTAAATATGTACTCGCGCAAAGAAGGTAGAACTATGGCACTCATTAATTTTGAAAAATACAATGTGCTCATGGACAAAAGTTACACCAGTCAGTTAGGAAAAGTTGCTAAAGTGGTTGGTCTTACGATTGAGTCCATCGGGCCAAGTGCAAAATTGAATGATTTGTGTTTGATTCGTTCAAACAACCGAACAGAACCCGTAAAAGCGGAAGTAGCTGGCTTTCGTGATGACAGGGTTCTTTTGATGCCATATGATGATGTCGAAGGTGTCGGCCTTGGAAGCTGGGTGGAAAATACCGGAGCACCTTTGCAGGTTGCAGTTGGCGAGGAACTTCTTGGCTGCACATTAAATGGTGTAGGAGAACCGATGACAGAACTTGAGTTATCGGAAAATTGTCCGCGGTATTCAGTAGAAGCGACACCACCTGACCCGCTTACCAGAGAGATGATAGCGGATGTTCTGCCGCTTGGTGTAAAAGCGGTAGACGGCTTGATTACCGTTGGAAAGGGACAGAGAATTGGTATTTTTGCCGGTAGTGGTGTCGGGAAAAGCACGCTGATGGGTATGTTTGCGAGAAATACGAAAGCAGATATTAATGTGATTGCACTGATTGGAGAGCGCGGACGTGAGGTTCGTGAATTTATTGAGCGGGATTTAGGCGAAGAAGGTATGAAACGCTCGGTTGTCGTAGTAGCAACCTCGGATAAACCGGCTTTGATTCGTAATAAGGCGGCGAAGACGGCGACGGCGGTTGCGGAATATTTCCGGGATCAGGGGAAAGATGTTTTGCTTATGATGGATAACCTGACCCGTTTTTCCATGGCACAGAGAGAAATCGGACTGGCTTCCGGAGAACCACCGGTTTCGCGCGGGTATCCGCCAAGTGTATATGCGGAAATGCCGAAATTGCTAGAGCGTGCCGGAAATTCAGATAAAGGTTCCATTACCGGATTGTATGCGGTCTTGGTTGATGGTGATGATTTTAACGAGCCGATTGCCGATACGGCGCGTGGTATTTTAGACGGACATATTGTTCTGTCGCGTTCCATGGCACAGAGAAATCATTATCCTGCAATTGATGTTTTAGCGAGTATATCCCGTGTTATGAGTGTTGTGGCGTCCAAAGAACATAAGAAATTAGCCGGAAAGATGAAAAATATACTGGCGGTTTACCGGGATGCAGAAGATTTGATAAATATCGGTGCTTACCGCCCCGGTTCCAATAAGGAAATTGACTTCGCGATAGAAAAAATTGATGCCGTTAATGAATTCCTTCGTCAAGGAACCGATGAAAAATTTTTATTTGATGACATTATTCAGATGATGCGGGATATTTTTGAAGAGGATTCCGTAGAGGAAGGATAGAGAGGGTGAACGATGGCACGATTTATTTTTTCCATGCAGAATATTTTGAACATGAAAGAAAAGCTTGAAGAGCAGGCGAAAAATAATTTTGCGCAGGCGAACCGTTCCCTTCAGGAGGCACTGCTTATGCAAAAACAGTGTGAAAACAGACTGGAAGCAGGAAAGCAGACGTTGAAAGAAGCAATGCTTGAAAATCTGAAAGTCGGGCAGATAAGGAGAAGGGAAGATGACGTTGAGATTTTTCGAATGTATTTGCGACAGCAGATATTAGTCGTAAAGCAGAAAGAAAAAGAAGTTGAGGTGGCAAGAGAACATCTCAATGAAGCAATGAAGGAAAGAAAGACTTTTGAAAAGTTAAAAGAAAAGGCTTTTGAAAAATTTGTAGCGGAAGAAAATCAAAAAGAGCAAAAAGAAGTGGATGAGCTTGTGAGCTACCGCTATGGTGCAGAGAAATTCGAGTGAAAGGAGATTTGTCATGGCAAAAAAAGATAAGAATAAGGAAAATAAGGTGTCGACAGATGAAAGTACAGGAAGCAAAATTGTTACGGTACTGATTGTGCTTGTGATTGTTGTGATATGGCTTGCTATTTTTGGTGTGCTGATTAAACTGGATGTGGGAAATTTCGGAAGTGAAGTGTTATATCCGGTTTTGAAAGATGTTCCAGTTGTGAATATGATTTTGCCGGAACCGGCACAGAATCAGAGTGATACATCGACAAGTAAAGAATATGATAATCTGACGGAGGCAAATGCGAGAATTAAAGAGCTTGAGAGCCAGCTCGCAGCAAATAAAAATGCCGGCAGTGCCAACCAGAGTGAAGTGTCCGATCTGCAGGCGGAAATTAACCGATTAAAGAAATTTGAGCAGGAACAGAGTGCGTTTGCAAAACGTGTGCAGGAGTTTGATAAAAACGTCGTTTATAACGATAAGGCACCGGATACGGAAGAGTTTAAAAAATACTATGAAGAAATAGAGCCGGACAATGCAGAAAAAATTTATAAGGAAGTCTGCAAGGATTATGAGTATTCGCAGGAAATCAAGGATCAGGCGGATGCATACGGCAAAATGGAACCTGCCAGCGCAGCAGCAATTTTGTCCGAGATGACCAATGATTTAACTTTGGTTGCAAAGATACTTGACAGTATGCAGACTTCGAAAAGTGCTTTGATTTTGCAGAACATGAAACCAACGACGGCAGCTCAGGTTACGACGAAGATGACGGCGATGAAAAACAAATAAAAACTAAAGAAAAGACAGGTAAATGCCGATATAAAATTTGTAGTAGATTTTTAAGAAGAAAGGAGGGAAATGAAATGACGATGCAGGGAATTTCAAATGTTCTGCCAAAGGCTGCTGCAGCAGTTGCTGAGAAAAGCGAAAGGGCAAAAGGTACCTTGTTTGAGGCCGTAATGAGCAGTCAGGGAAATAAGCAGCAGACAAAAAAGACCATGGATGGTTTTGCACCGGATGACAGAGTAGATAATCGCATGGCGAAAAAAGAGTTAGCGGCAAACCGTTATCAGAAATCAAAAGCTATCAGTACAAAATCCGACACAGCGGCTTCAAACGATACGCAGGATTCGCTGACAGTAAATCAGATGGCGGATGACGAACTGGATATCGAAGAAGTTACCGTTGTTCTTGCTTCGCAGGTAACGGTTTTACTACAGGATTTGTTTGGACTTACAAACGATGAGTTACAGGATATCTTAAATTCACTCGATTTACAGCCGGAATCACTCATCCTTTGTGACAGTGAGAGTGGTATTATGGCAGTAAATGCGGATGCGCTTAAACAGCTGGTTCTCGGTGTGCATGGCGTAGAAGATGCGAGTGCATTTTTAACCAATGATGCGTTGAATACAGAACTTTCAGAAGTGACTGATGCACTTACTGATTTTGTGTGTGACACGCTCGGTGTAACGAAGGAAGAACTTGCTTCTCTTAAGGCAGAGGCGATGCTGGAACTGTTAAAGCAGGCAGTGGATACATTGCAGGCGGCAAGTGAAACGGACACTATGAAAGATACGTTAAACCAGACAGGAACAGTGGAGAATACCATGACCGCAATAGTGGAAGATGCAAATTCTTCAAATTTGCAAAAAGATTCACAGCAGGATATGTCCATGCGTGATGACAGTGAGATGTCGCAGGGTGATGATTCATTGGTTCCTACCCATGCTACGATGGCGGAAACGTTTGCAGACCGTCTTTCACAAGCACTTGAAAAATCAAGTGGCATGAAGGGGCAGAGTGTAACACAGACGATGAATCAGATTGTGGAGCAGGTTGTTCGACAGGTTCGCATCCGTGTAATGCCGGAAACGACCAGTATGGAACTTCGCTTAAATCCGGCAAGCCTAGGCCGTGTCAATATCACGGTGGCAGCAAGCGCAGGAATTGCGACAGCGACGATGGTTGTAGAAAACCAGATGGCAAAAGAAGCACTTGAAAGTCAGATGATTCACTTAAAAGAAGCTTTTAACGAGCAGGGACTTAAAGTGGATGAGGTAGAAGTGACAGTCGCTGAGTTTGGACTGAAAAAGGACGGCGAAGGACAAGAGCAGACCGGTTCCAAACAGAGCGGAAACCGCAAATTCCGTCCGAATGAAAGTTTTTCGGATGAGGAAAAGAATGAAGATTTGACGACAGCGTCTGAACGGCGTGACGTTAATAGTATGGTCGATTATACGGCTTAGAAAGGAAGTGAGAAGATGGCAGTAAGCAGTACAAGTGATTTGACGACAGCGTTGGAAGATTTAACGTATGGAACAACTGAGCGTAAAGTTAATCAAAGAGGTTCAAGTGAACTTGGTAAAGATGAGTTTTTAAAACTTCTTGTGACTCAGCTTCAGAATCAGGATCCGTTAAATCCACAGGATGATACACAGTTTATTTCTCAGTTAGCACAGTTCTCTGCGCTTGAACAGATGACCAATATGAGTTCTACGATGTCAAATACAAGTGCGTACAGTTTGGTTGGCAAAGAAGTTATTGTACAGACAACTGATTCTGCGGGAACTTACAAAGAAGTACGCGGAACGGTAGATTGTGTCGAAATGAAGAATGGCAAGGCTATGTTGGTTGTTGATGGAAATTCGTATGACTTAGACGATTTGGTACAGGTAATGGATAGTTATTATGCTATTAAAGAGTATTTGCCAAGCGTTACAGCACAAACGAAGACATATGATCTTTCAAACCCATCCCTTATTGATGTTTCTATTGATTTAGGAAGTAAAGGATATGAGGCAAGCAGTGTGGCAGTTGTGCTAAACGGCCAGTACATAGATTCCAAGTATCTAAAGTACGATAATGGAACGGTAACCATTTCCCCGGAAGCTTTCAATGAATTAGAGCCGGGTGATTATTATTTAGGCTTTTACTTTGATGATCCGCTTAAAACAACAGTCAAAGATAAGGTATGTATCAAAGTAGTACGAAGTGGTATTCCAAACGGAGATAAGGATTCTTCGGATGTGAATAAAGACACCGAAAAAGCTGAAGAAACAGAGAAGACAGAGGCTGAATAAGTGTGACAAGGAGGTCGGGTGCTATGAATGTAACGAATGGTTTTACATCCATGGAACAGATTCGTCACCGGATGCAGACAACAGATTCACAGAGACAGGTAAAAAAACAGATCGTGCAGACAAATACGGCATCGTTTGATGAAATCTTATTTTCCAAACATGCGTCAAAGCGATTAGAAACCAGACAGATTGATATGTCGGCAGATCAGAAAGAAAGACTGTTAGAGGCAACCTGTAAGGCGAAAGCAAAAGGAATGAAAGAGTCCTTAGTTATGGTTGACGATTTTGCGTTTATTGTGAATGTGAAGAATAATCTGGTGATTACTGCGGTAAATGACACAAAAAATGCTGTATTTACCAATATCGATGGAGCGATAATTAACTGAAAACAAATATATGCTGGCCCTTAACAGGAAGCATACATGCTCTTGACTGACAGAGAGAGCATAACGATAGTAAAATTGGAGGGTGATTCATTATGATGAGATCATTGTATTCCGGTGTATCCGGATTGAAAGTTCATCAGACAAAGATGGACGTAATTGGTAATAACATTTCAAACGTAAATACGGTTGGTTTCCGTGGAAGTACAGTAAACTTTACCGATGTATTTTATCAGACAACACAGAATGCATCCGGTCCGAACGCAACAACCGGCACAGCAGGAACGAACGCGGTGCAGATTGGTCTTGGTTCTAACGTGGCAGCAATTAGCGTGGACTTAAGTGGTACCGGATCAACGCAGCGTACCGATCGCGGCATGGATCTTATGATTAACGGTGATGCGTTTTTGATTGTAAGAAGCAATGGAAATACATATTTCACAAAATCCGGGGCGCTGGATATTGATGCAAATGGTACTTTATATTGTACAACAAATGGTGCTTCTGTTCTTGGATGGGGTGTTGATGAGAACGGAGAAATCCGTAAAGATACTGTATCCACCTTGAATCTTATGGGTGGTGAGAATGCTTATTCCGACCCAAATGCGACAACAAAAGTTTCCCTTTCCGGAAATGTAGACCAAAAAGACCCTTTAGTTGCTTATAGTGCAGATGGAGCCGGTTACCCAATGGCAGTCAGCTTTTATGATAATTTAGGTAATTTGTGTACAGCAAAACTCAGTATTATCCAGACGAGTGCGGATGCGCCAAATACATACAGCGTTCGTCTTCATGATGTTCTTGGTGCAGATGGTAAATCTATTTTGAAAAAGAAAGATGATGCGACAGGTAATTACATTTCTACCGAGCAGGTGATTAATTTTAACGAGATAGATCTGGGGGGCACAAATTATACAGTAGATCCAAGTAGTGGTGATATTTCGTTTCCTGCTGATACGGACTGGCCGGTACTTACCTTTAATCCGGTGACCGGTGCATTTACCAGTGTAAGCAGTGCTGATGGCAAGGTGCTGAACTTAAACTTAAGTGATACCGGAAATTCGTATCCAACCAGTGGTGTGGATGTTAACTTCTCGGATTTGACGATGTATGCGAGCAATAAAACCTGTAAAGTAAAACCAAACCGTGGTGACAGCAATAATAACGGGGATGGCGCCGGTAATGCAGCAGGAACTTTAAATGGTTTCAAAATTCAGACCGATGGTATGATTTATGGTTTATACAGTAACGGTGACAAAAAATTGTTAGGACAGATCGCAGTGGCAACATTTGCTAATCCATCCGGCTTAGAGGCGGTTGGTAACAGCATGTATGCAGCAACCTTGAACTCCGGTGATTTTGATGGAATTGGTGTGGATATTTCAGAAGTCGGTAAATTCTCAGTCGGAGCTTTGGAAATGTCCGATGTTGATCTGGCAACCGAGTTTACCAATATGATTACGACACAACGTGGTTTTCAGGCAAACTCCCGTGTTATTACTACATCTGATACAATGCTTGAGGAACTCATTAATCTGAAACGATAATGATAAGGCATATTGACCCATCCGCATGAATTATGCGGATGGGTCAGTGTGCTTTTACAAGTAAGGAGGGTTTTATGATTGATGTGACAAGAATGAATGGTTCATTACTTACCGTTAATAACCATTTGATTGAAATGGTAGAGGAAACACCGGATACGGTGATAACTTTAACAACGGGAAAAAAAATAATTGTAAAAGAAAGTAGACAAGAAGTGAAAAATCTAGTAAAATTATACGAGAAAGAAATAACATGTAACAGTTAGGTGGTGTCGTTTTGGATATAGCTACAATTATAGGCCTCGTAGGATGTGCGGGAGCCGTAGTATATGGTATTGTTTCTGGTGACTTAGGATTTGCTGCATTGGGAAACTTTTGGGATTATCCGTCCTTTTTGATTGTTATTGTTGGATGTTTGATGTGTATGCTGACGATGTCCGGCAGCATTGGAGAACTTATAAACTGCTTAAAGTCATTCCTTTTGACAATCAAAGTACAGGAATCCAGCGAGGGGGAGACGATACATAAAATTATTGATTTGGCAAACGTAGCTCGTAAAGAAGGGCTTTTGCAGTTAGAAGAGGCAGCCAGTGACATAGATGATGATTTCCTGAAGAAGGGAATTATGTTGATTGTTGATGGCACGGATCAGGAATTGGTATCAAGTATTCTAGAGACAGAACTTGATTGCATTGAGCAGAGACATAGCAAAGTTTACAGCTTCTGGGATAACTTGGCCGCTATGGGTCCTGCATGGGGAATGATTGGTACTTTGATTGGATTGATTAACATGTTAAAACATTTGGATGATCCAAGTTCAATTGGACCGAACATGGCGGTTGCGTTGGTTACTACTTTATATGGTTCGCTGATTGCCAATTGGATCAGTATCCCGATTGCAACAAAACTGCGTGCGAAAAACCAGAAAGAAATTATGATGAAGGAAGTTATCTGCGAAGGAATTCTTTCTATTCAGGCAGGTGAAAATCCACGTGTGATTGAGGAAAAACTGAAATCTTTCCTTGCACCTAGTGAGAGAGAAGAAGTTCTTGGTGGTGGTAATAAAGGCAGCGGACAAGGTGGTGACGCTTAATGGCCCGAAAGAAAAAGAAGGCGGAACAGGAGGGTATTAGCGCCGGATGGATTAATACCTTTGCCGACCTGATGAATCTTTTGCTTTGTTTTTTCGTCCTTTTGTTTTCAATGTCGACTGTCGATGCTGATAAGTACGAACAGTTAGTAACATCCATGACGGAGCGGATTAATATCTTTGATGGTGGCGGTGCTGCTGTTGGGGAAGGTGCATTTGTATCAAGTGGAACCGATCAACTCGTTTCGATTTCGGAGTATTTTAACGAATATGAAAATTCCGGAGAGGACAATCAGAAATCGGAAGAACAGGTTGACAAGCAGGATGGTAACAAATCTGAGCAGGGCAACCAGTCAACCGGAGAAAAGCCGATGAATGATAAAGCGAAAGCAGAAGAGGGATTTTTAAAAAAACAACAGCAGGAACAAAAGGAAAAGGCAGAAAAATTGTACAAAGAACTCACACAGGATGCAGAACATCAGAACGTGGAAGACCAGATTAACATTAATATGGATAAAAAATATCAATTTGTTCAAATTTCATTAAATGGTGCACTGCTTTTTGAATCCGGCGATATTGAGTTTAAGAAAAACATGGTGCCTTTGATGAGCAAAGTCGGAGATATTTTGAAGCGATATGCAGACCATCGGATCAAAATTGAAGGACACACGGATAATGTTCCAATTTCCGGCAGATACAAGAACAATATGATGCTTTCAACAGCACGTGCGAATACGGTGTTTGAATATTTGGTAAATAAAAAACATATGAAGCCAAAGGAGACGGAAATTGAGATTTCCGGTATGGGTGAGTATGAGCCGGTGGCATCCAATAAAACAAGAAAAGGACGCGCTCAGAACCGGCGTGTTGAGATTAAGATTTATACAAGTAAGTAAATGGAGGAATTTCTTATGAAGAAGAATATATTGACCATTATTGTTATGGCGGTATCAATTGTGAATCTTGTATTGGGGATTGTACTTGTCTTTTCTATTGTACCTGCCTCAAATAAGACAGCTGCTCTGGTTGATAAAGTGGCATCGGTGATTGATTTAAATATTGATGACCCAAATTCCGAAGAGCAGGACTATACAATTGATGATTTGGTGGCTTATACGAAAACTTATGATTCGGCAGTAAATATTAACCTAAAAAAAGATGCCGGTGACGACAGCAACCATTATGCGCAGCTTGCCGGTTTTACAATTTCTTTTAACAGCAAAGCCGATGATTATAAAAAGGTGAGTGAATCGATTCAGACCAATGATATTTATGTAGATGATATTGTGAAAGAAACACTTGGAAGTTATACAGCTACAACATTAGACTTGGTAAAGGTTCGTTCTGAAATTGTGAAGAAAATTCAGGCAAAATACAATACAAAGGCAGTTGTTGAGATTTCGTTAAAAGATCCATTGATTGCCTGATTGTAAGAATCGAAAAAAAGACTTTAGTTTATGAAGGAAATATGATATAATAAACAACAGTGTGAGAAAAGAGGTGAGAACAAATGGGTGACGTATTGTCGCAGAATGAGATAGATAATTTGTTATCCGCGCTTAATAGTGGTGAATTTGACCCAGATGAGGCGGGTGAGACGGATGATCGACAGATTAAGGATTATGATTTTGCGAGACCATCCAAGTTCTCAAAAGAGCATCTGCGAACGCTTGAATTTATTTTTGAGCATTATGCCAGACTTCTTTCCACAAATCTGCCAGTATATCTTCGTAAGAACGTACAGGTTGAAGTGATGCATTCGGAGGCGGTTACTTATCAGGAGTTTTCCAATTCCTTGTCAAATCCGGTTATACTAGGTGTTGTAAATTTTGCGCCACTTGATGGTAACATTATTATGGAAGTGTCAACGGAAATTGGGTTTGCTATTGTTGACCGAATGCTTGGAGGCGGTGGAAAGCCGTTGGAGAAAAATCGCGAATTTACGGAAATAGAATTGACAATTATTGAACGCATTATGGTAGTTTGCACAAACCTTTTAGTGGAACCGTGGCATACTGTTCAGGTGTTGGAGCCGATGCTTGAGAGGATTGAGACAAACTCGCAGTTTGCTCAGTTTGTTACACCAAATGAGATGACATCGATTGTTACGATGAGCATTAAAATTGGTGAAGTAGAGGGACTTATGAATGTTTGTATTCCATATGCGGTATTAGAGCCGGTGATTGATAAGGTGAACACTAAATACTGGTACTCCACTTCTGTAGCAACCGGAGACGGTACATATAGAGATTACCTGGAAGAATCATTACAGAGAGCTCAGATTCCGGTTCGTGCGATTATGGGACGAAGCGCGATATCGGTGAATGACTTCATTCATTTGCAGCCGGGGGATATTATAAAAGTAAACACGAGGCTGGAAGATGAATTGGATGTTTATGTTGGCAACATAAAGAAATTTTCTGCAATCCCGGGAGCTTATGAAGATTCCTATGCAGTAAAAATAAAATCAATTTACAGAGAGGAGTAGTGCAATGGACGGAATGTTATCGCAGGAAGAGATTAATGCGTTATTAGGCAATGTGGATGCGGATAGCACTTCAGAAGAAGCAGCATCGGATGCCGTACAGACATCAAGCGATATTTCGAAAGCCGAGAAGCTGACTCCGGAAGAATCGGATGCGTTAGGTGAAATTTCAAATATAAGTATGGGGACGGCGGCAACGACGTTGTCGATTTTGGTTAATAACCGGGTTGATATTACAACTCCTACTGTTTCCTACACGACACTAGAGGAATTGTCTGCACAGTGCGAGGCTCCGGTTGTTTTCATTTACATATCTTATAAGACGGGCTTACAAGGTAAAAATTTATTAATATTGAAAGAAAGGGATGTAAAGGTAATTACTGACCTTATGATGGGCGGTGACGGAACCAACGTCGATGACACCGAATTAAGTGATTTACATTTGAGTGCTATTTGTGAAGCGATGAATCAGATGATGGGTTCGGCAGCGACATCGATGTCATCCATGATTAATGAAAAGGTGGATATTAGTCCGCCGACTGCTACGAGAGTTGATTTTGGAGAGGGATTAGATGGGGCTGGTCTTGGTGATTTGTCCGGGCAGTTATTTGCACAGGTTTCTTTCCGAATGGAAATTGGTGATTTGGTTGACAGTGAGATTATGCAGTTGTACCCAATCGAATTTGCCAGATTGATTTATCAGCAGTTTGTTGGTAAGACAGGTGGTGATTCGGCTGAGAACGCTCCTGCAAGCCAGGCAGTTGCCGTAGAACCGGCACCGCAGCCGGTACCGGAACCAACACCGCAGCCACAGGCACAGCCGGTAGCACCGGCGCCACAGCCAGTGCCACAAAATTTTGCAAATCCACAACAACAACCTATGGCAGGAATGCAGCAGCCAATGTATGCTGTTCCGCCACAGGATATTAATATACAGCCGGCACAGTTCCAAAATTTTGCTCAGGCACCTCAGCTTGACGGAATTGCACCGGAAAACATTGATTTGATTATGGATGTTCCATTGGAAGTTACCGTGGAACTTGGAAGAACCAGCAAATCGATAAAAGATATACTGGATTTTGCACCGGGAACAATCATTGAATTGGATAAGTTGGCAGGGGAGCCAATTGATGTTCTTGTAAATGGAAAATTTGTTGCCAAGGGCGAGGTTGTTGTAATTGAGGAAAGTTTCGGTATTCGTGTAACCGAGATTATTAAAGAATAAAATGGAGGAAAGTTATAATGGCAAAGAGTGTATTAATTTGTGATGACGCAGCATTTATGAGAGTCATGATCAAAGATATTTTGACAAAGAATGGATATGATGTCGCAGGGGAAGCAGAGAATGGACTCAAAGCTGTCGAGAAATACAACGAAACAAAACCGGACCTTGTAATGATGGATATCACAATGCCGGAGATGGATGGTATTCAGGCTCTGAAAAAGATTAAAGAAGCTGATGCGAATGCTACGGTTATTATGTGTTCCGCTATGGGTCAGCAGGCAATGGTTATCGAATCCATTCAGTCTGGTGCAAAGGATTTTATTGTAAAACCTTTCCAGGCAGATCGTGTATTAGAGGCTGTTAAGAAGGCTATTGGCTAATGCTTGAGAATATTTTACAGTTGACCGCTGTTGTTGTTGTCTTTGTCCTTGTCCTTGCCGGGACGTATTATGTGACAAAATGGATTGCAAAATCTGGGATGATACAGAGCCAGTCACGTAATATTAAGGTGATTGAGACATTTAAAATTACGAATGGGAAATACATTCAGATTATTCAGTTAGGCAAGAAGTATTATTCCATTGGTGTTACAAAGGATCAGATTACCTTTTTAACACCATTGGATGAAGCTCAACTGGATTTTTCAGAAGAAGTTCGTAATGGTCAGAAAGTTTCGTTTAAAGAACTGCTTGACAAGTTGAACAAAAACAAGAAAGAAAATTAGAAAAGGTTGGTATTTATGAAGACACAGAAGAAAGCACATCAAGTATCTGTACGAGTTGTAATTCTGTTAGCCATGCTTTGTATATTAACCTTTTTTTGTAGTGCCACAATTTATGTGCATGCGGCACCGGTTAGTTCAAAATCAGATATAAGCGAAGCAAGTGGCAGTTCCAAAGGAGAAGTGCAGGATCCGGACTCTCCGCAGGATTTTCAGTTTAATATTACTTCCAATGCCGGAAGGTCCAGCTTGTCGGCAAGTATGAAGATGATTTTGGTGTTGACATTATTGTCGTTAGCACCGTTTTTGCTTGTTATGGTAACTTCCTTTACAAGAATTATTGTCGTTCTTCATTTTGTCCGTTCGGCATTGGGAACGCAGACTTCACCACCTAATCAGGTATTGATTGGAATTGCGTTGTTTTTGACCCTTTTTATTATGGCACCTGTTATGACGCAGATAAATAAAGATTGTATTCAGCCATATGATAAGGGGAAACTTACTCAGGAAGAAGCATTAAATGCCGGACTCAAACCAATCCGCAAATTTATGTTTGAGCAGACGAACCGGAAGGATATCCGCTTGTTTATGGAAATTGAGAAACAGAGCAATGATGTTTCCATTGAAAAAGAAGATGAGATACCGACTCTTGTTCTGATACCGGCGTTTATGATAAGTGAATTACGAATTGCGTTTATTATCGGTTTTTTGATATACTTGCCGTTTATCGTAATTGATATGGTAGTGGCATCGACACTTATGTCGATGGGTATGATGATGCTGCCGCCGACGACGATTTCGATGCCGTTTAAGATATTATTGTTTGTCTTAGCAGATGGCTGGAATCTCGTGATTGGACAGTTGGTCAAAACCTTTTACTGACAGGGGGCGATTAGATGACAGATGCAGATGTACTTGATGTGACAGTCGATATGATTTGGTGTATCATTAAATGTAGTGCTCCGTTGTTGTTAGTTTCCCTGATTGTTGGACTGGTAATTAGTATTTTTCAGACAGTTACTTCCATTCAGGAGCAGACTTTAACCTTTGTTCCGAAACTATTGGCAATATTCATTACAATGCTTATATGTGGTGGATGGATTATGAACAATTGCGTGGAACTTTTTACAAAACTGTGTGAAAAATTTGCTCTTTATGCAGGAGGCTGAGAATGACATTTACGCTCGAACACCTGGAGTTTTATCTCTTGATTTTGATGAGAGTTTCCGGGTTTATTATGACAGCACCATTTTTTAGTTATTCGTCTGTGCCGATGCGGATTCGTGCGGCAATGAGCGTTTTTATGTCCTTAGTGGTGATTCAGGTCACTCCGGTTGTCGATTTGACGTATTCCGGGGTGTTTGGATATTCAGCACTCGTTTTGAAAGAATCTATGATTGGTGTGGTTCTTGGATTGATGTGCAGTATGTGTTTTTACATTATTAACCTGGCGGGACAGTTGATGGATATGGAAATGGGATTATCCATGGCAAATATGTTTGACCCGATGGTGAATATGCAGTTTTCCGTAACCGGAAGTTTGTACAATTATCTGCTTATGCTCATGTTAGTTGTTACCAATATGCATTATTACATCATTCGGGCAATTGTGGATTCTTTTTCCTATTTCAATGTTGGAAAAGCGGTGTTTGACACCGTTTCACTGAAAAACATCGTGGTTGATTTTATTGCGAATTATTTTATCATTGCGGTGCGTATTGTACTGCCGGTTTTCTGTTGTATGCTGCTGATTAATGTTGTGCTTGGTGTACTTGCTAAGGCAGCACCACAGATGAACATGTTTGTGGTTGGTATGCAGATTAAGGTGCTGGCAGGACTGGCTGTTTTGGTAATTGTGATACAGAGTTTTCCGATGGTTTCAGATTACATTTTTGGTGAAATGAAGGACGTAATCACACAGGTGATTCATTTGTTTACACCGAAGTGAAAAGTCAGATGAGTTGGCAGGTGATTATTTGGTATATTCCTATAACCTTCAGCTTTTTGCCAAAGACGGTGAGGGCGGTGAAAAAACAGAACCCGCGACACCCAAAAAGCTGGATAAGGCACGAGAAGAAGGACAGGCTCCAAAGAGCCAGGATTTGAACACGGCAGTTTTATTGCTTGTATTATTTGGATGCTTAAAAGTGTTCGGCGGTTTTATGATGAAGCGGTTGTATGACATGTTTCAGGTTTATTATGGAAATATCAACGACTATGCAACGGATGTATTTACCGTTAAGCGTGCGGATGGTTTGCTTCAGTTTGGCTTCAAGGAGATTACCATTACGTTACTGCCGATGTTAGCACTTGCGATGATTGGCGCATTTGTTGTAAATGTTGTTCAGGTTAAATGGAAAGTTACATTAAAGCCGTTACAGCCAAAACCGAATAAAATTAATCCAATCAGCGGTTTTAAGCGGATGTTTTCAAAAGATAAAATATTTGAATTGATTAAGGCGGTTGTTAAAGTAGGAATTTTGTTCTACGTGGTATATCAGGCGCTAAAAGATGAATGGGGCATGATTGTCAACATTTATCAGCTTGATATCTGGTCAGCGGTTAGCCTGATTGTTAGTACCGTGTTAAATATTGCCTTTCAGATTACGGCTGTTTTCTTTGTCATTGCTTTTGCGGACTGGATGTACCAGAAACGCAAGTTTAACAATGACATGAAAATGACGAAACAGGAAGTCAAAGACGAATATAAAAATACGGAAGGAAATCCACAGATTAAAGGCCAGATTCGAAGAAAGATGCAAGAGGCGTCAAGACGACGTATGATGCAGGAACTGCCGGAGGCGGATGTAGTTATCACAAACCCGACTCACTTAGCGGTTGCGCTGAAATACGATAAGGAAGTAGCTGAGGCACCAATTGTTGTGGCAAAGGGTGCGGATTATCTGGCTGGCCGTATTCGTGAAGTAGCAAAGGAAAATAAGATTGAAATTGTAGAAAATAAGCCTCTGGCGAGAATGTTGTATCACAATGTAGAATTGGGAGAGCAGATTCCGCCGGAATTGTACCAGATGGTTGCAGAGATTTTAGCTTATGTATATGGATTACAAGGAAAAGTAAGTTGATTTTGATAGAAAAAACGTAAAGGAGGAAAAGCAATGCGTCGCGAAGATATGGTGTTAGGTGCATTTATCTTAGTACCTATTTTATGCTTAATTATTCCGGTTCCGCTCTTTTTGCTGGACTTGTTATTTGCATTAAATATTGCACTTTCTATGATTATTTTGTTTAATGCATTGTTTTCTAAAGAGCCTCTTGATATGTCGGCATTTCCGACGTTACTGCTTTTGACGACGTTATTTCGATTGTCGTTGAATGTCAGTTCTACAAGAAATATTTTGCTGAAGGCAGATGCCGGTAATGTAGTTGATACATTTGGTAACTTTGTCGGTGGTGGTAACTTAGTTGTTGGTGCTATTGTGTTCTTTGTATTGGTTATCATGCAGTTACTCGTTATCAACAAAGGTTCCGAGCGTGTGTCAGAGGTAACAGCGCGTTTTACACTGGATGCGATGCCCGGTAAACAGATGGCAATTGATGCTGATTTGAATACAGGTGCCATAACGGATGAGGAGGCAAAAGAACGCCGCGAAAAGATTCAACAGGAATCGGCTTTCTTTGGTTCCATGGATGGTGCTACAAAGTACGTCAAGGGAGATGCGACGGCGGGCTTAGTAATTACGGTTTTGAACTTCGTTGGTGGTATTGCGATTGGTGTTCTGATGAATGGCATGGACATTAATGCAGCGGTTCAGAGATATTCGATTTTGACAATTGGTGATGGTCTGGTAAGCCAGATTCCATCCCTTATGATTTCATTATCCACCGGTATTTTGGTAACGAAAGGTTCCAAAGAAGCGGATGTTGGCAATATTTTGAGAAGGCAGCTTTTTTCTACGCCGAAAGTACTTAATATTGTTGGTATTGCCTTGATTGGCTTAGGTTTGTTTACGCCACTGAATATGTTGGTATTTTGTGCCTATGGAATTATGTTTTTACTGACGGCAAGAATGATAGCAAATCAGTTGGAGATGACAGAGACAGACGAGGCAGTTTCGGAAGAAGAGGAATCCGCAGAGGAAATCAGGAGACCGGAAAATGTCAGTTCACTGTTGCAGGTGGATGCCATTGAACTGGAATTTGGTTATGGAATTATTCCACTTGCCGATGTCAACCAGGGCGGTGACTTGCTAGACCGTGTGGTTATGATACGAAGACAGATTGCATTAGAGCTTGGCTGTGTTGTTCCGATGATTCGACTACGTGATAACATTCAGCTCAATCCAAATCAGTATCTGATTAAGATAAAAGGCGTGCCGGTCAGTGAGGGAGAAATTTTGTTTGACCACTACATGGCGATGAATCCGGGTTATGTAGAAGAAGAAATTTCCGGTATTCCGACGTTTGAACCGTCGTACCATCTGCCGGCAATTTGGATTACGGAAAGTCAGCGTGAGCGGGCAGAATCCCTTGGTTATACCGTAGTTGATCCGCCATCAATTATTGCGACACATTTGATGGAAATTATCCGATCACATCTGGATGAACTTCTCACCAGACAGGATGTACACAACTTGATTGAGAATGTGAAGGAGGCAAACGAGACGCTGGTATCAGAACTGGTTCCAAAATTGTTAAATGTTGGAGAAATCCAAAAGGTGTTACAGAATCTTTTGGCAGAAGGCATTTCCATAAGAGATTTGGTTACAATTTTTGAAACGTTAGCCGATTATGCGCCGACAACGCATGATACGGATGTATTGACGGAGTATGTCAGACAGAGTTTGAAACGTGCAATTTCAAATCAGTATTTTAATAACAATGAAACAACCAGCGTTGTGACATTGGATCCGAACGTAGAACAGGTTATTATGGATTCGGTGAAACAGACCGAACAGGGTGCTTATCTGGCACTTGACCCGGATTATACAAACCGACTGATGACTTCTTTACGGGAAGAGACAGACAAATTAGAGGAACTGGGACGAACGCCGATTATTATTACTTCGCCGATTGTTCGTATGTACCTGAAAAAATTAACGCAAGAACAATTTAGGAATCTGCATGTATTGTCATATAATGAAATTGATTCCGATGTTGAATTACAATCAGTTGGGATGGTGACGGTAGAGTGATTATCAAAAAGTTTTTAGCAAAATCAGAAAAAGCTGCAATTGAAATGGCAAAAAACGAATTGGGGAATAATGCCATTGTCATGAATATTAAGAAGGTAAAACCAAAAGGTCTTGCGAAGTTATTTGTCCGCGGAAAGGTTGAGGTGACAGCAGCATTGGATGAGACGCCACTGTACTCACAAGAGGAAGCGGCAAAAGAGAAGCGGCCGGTTGAAGCAGGCAAATTTTCAGAAACAGAGAAAAAGACAGATGCACCGGATAACAGCAGTTTAGAAGAACGTATTAGTATGCTGCAAGCTCTTTTGGAGAAACAGATGATGCAGAAAGAAGGTATGACCGAGAAAGTTGAGAAAACACTCGAAATACCGGTTTCGGAGCCAAAAGAGAACGTAGAGCCAAAAGAGGTTCCTGAATCCAAAGAAGAGGATGAGGAGGATGAAAAAACAAAGGCCTATAAAGAGTTGATATATCAGCAGTTAGTTCAGAATGAAGTGGATGAAGAAATTGCAAAATCCATTATGGATGAGGTAAATCGTTCGCTTGCTAAAAATGCACCGTTAGACCAGATTCTGGCAAATATTTACCAGAAGATCATCTTGATGTTAGGGCAGCCTTACAGCATTAAGTCAGAAGAAAATGAAAAGACGAAATTTATCTTTTTCCTTGGTTCAACCGGAGTAGGAAAAACAACAACCATTGCTAAAATTGCTTCGATATTAAAATTAGAGAAGCATGCAAAAATTGCACTCGTAACAGCAGATACTTACCGCATTGCAGCGGTGGAACAGTTAAAGACTTATGCAAATATTTTATCCGTCCCGCTTGAGGTGATTTACAGTCCTCAAGAATTGGGGGATAATCTTGAAAAACTTAAGCAGTATGATGTCTGCTTGATTGATACTGCCGGACGTTCTCATAGAAGCAAAGAGCAGATGGAAGACATCCGGGCATTGCTTGAGCAGATTCCGGTGAATGAAAGACAGGTTTATCTGGTACTAAATGCAGGTACAAAATACAGTGACTTACAAAAGATTGCGTCAGTCTACTCGGTGCTTACGGATTTTAGTCTTATTTTTACGAAACTTGACGAAACGTCTTCGGCGGGAATCATGTTGAATATGAGAGTGAAAACAAATTGTCCATTGTCTTATGTAACGTGGGGACAAAATGTTCCGGAAGACATTGGCGAGATGGATCCGCAGAGAGTGGCAAAAAAATTACTAAGTGATAATCATACGAACTAATTCTATGGCGAGAAAGGAAGGTGTGGAATGGATCAGGCAGAAAGCTTACGAAATATAATTAAAAAGCAGGAAATTGATGAAAAAAAACGAACAGCAAGAGTTATTACGGTTACATCCGGCAAAGGTGGCGTCGGTAAAACAAGTTTTTCTGTAAATCTGGCAATTCAGCTTCACAGACTCGGCAAGAGAGTGGTTGTACTGGATGCTGACTTTGGTTTGGCAAACATTGAGATTATGCTTGGTATTCGCCCAAAGTATAATTTGGCAGATTTGATGTTTCGAGGAAAAAGCATACAAGATGTAATGACTTATGGACCGGAAGGTATCGGTTTTCTTTCCGGCGGTTCCGGCATCAATGAGATGGCAAATCTGAATCGTGAACAGGTTTTCTGGCTGATTCAGAAAATGGAAGAGTTAGACAAACAGGCAGATGTAATTATTGTGGATACCGGTGCCGGAATCGGAGATTCGGTGCTTGAGTTTGTGGCAGCCAGCGAAGAAGTGCTTTTGGTGGCTACGCCGGAGCCGACGTCCATTACGGACGCCTATGCGTTATTAAAAGCGTTGAACCGCAATTCTTCGTATATGCCGGAAAAAACGGTTGTTAAGATGATTGCCAATCAGGTACGTGGGAAAAAAGAAGCGGATGAATTGTTCCAGAAATTAGGTGTTGTTGTTAATAAGTTTTTAGACATAGATATTGATTATCTGGGGGCAATTCCTTATGATGTAAATATGCAGAGAGCAGTCATGCATCAGAAACCACTTAGCGTAGCAGACCCGGATGCACTGGCTTCCCAGTCTGTGGAAAAGATTGCACTTTCTTTACTTGATATGGAGAAAGAAAAACCACGCGCTGTTGGTATTAAGCAGTTATTTTCAAATGTAATTCGTATGAAATTTAATCGGCGATAGAAAGGAGGAACCCCGTGAAAGTTACATTTGCGATTGGAGACCGGATTGAACTGATGCATATAAAAAGTGCAATCGGGCGAAAGGTGTCAGATAAAAAATATGGCAGTCAGTTGTTGGATTTTGACGGGGACAGAACCGCCAAAATTGCGATGCCCATTCGTGAAGGAAAAGTAATTCCATTGGAAATTGATGATGATTATAATCTGTGCTTTTTTACAAACTCCGGTTTGTATCAGTGCACGGCACAGATTAAGAAGCGTTACACAGAAAACCGTATGTATGTGATGGATGTTATCTTTTTGACACCATTGAAAAAATTTCAGAGGAGAAAATTTTATCGTTTGGATTGTTTGTTCCCAATTCGTTACCGGATTGTTCCAAAAGAGCAGTTTGAAAAGAAAAATGAAGCGGAGCAGGACAAAGAGAAAGATGAAATTTTGTGGGAAGAAGGTACCATTTCAGATTTAAGTGGAGGCGGAATTCGTTTTCATGGTAATGTAGAATGTAAAAAAGGGGATTTTGTGGAAATTGTCCTTCCACTTTCGCTGCAAAGTGGAATTATTCCACTTTCTTTGTATATGAAGGTAGTATCCTGCGTTCATTTTGAGGGAAGCCGTGTTGCCTATGAGACAAGGGGCGAATTTTTGAATATTAATGAGAAAGAACGTGAAACGGTAATTAAGTACGTTTTTGAAGAGCAGCGAAGAAGGATGAGAAAGGAGTAGATGTCACAGATGAAAAAAGTATTGATTGTTGATGACTCTGCACTTATGAGAAGGGTCCTTTCTGATATAATAAATGATGATGAACAACTGATTGTCGAAAAGACAGCGAATAATGGACTTGAAGCGCTTAATGTTTTACAGGGGGGATGTCGTCCGGACATTCTTTTGGTTGATATTAATATGCCGAAGATGGATGGCGTACAGCTCCTTAAGGAACTAAACAAATATCGAATTCAGATTCCGGTATTGATTGTAAGTTCAATTGCCAGCCAGAGCGCTGATGAAACCATTGAAGCATTGGCACTTGGTGCGTTTGATTTTGTTAAAAAACCAAATGGTTCCATTGGCGGGGGGTATCAGGAATTCCGAAAAAAGGTATTACTGAGAACCTATATGGCGTGTAAGCTGCCTCTTCCTAAAAAGGTTGAGCAGTCAATTTTAGAACAGCAGTTACAGGTTCAGAGCCAATCAAAAAATGTGGAAAGTCAGACCGAGAAGAAGGTGAAGAAAACCGCAAAAAAGAAGGTGCCAAAAAGTGGCAGGGGAAGCGGCGGTTTGGCAGTGATTGCTTCTTCAACCGGAGGACCAAGGGCATTACAGTCGGTAATTCCGTATTTTCCAAAGGATTTTCCATTACCGTTAGTCGTTGTCCAGCATATGCCGGCAGGATTTACGAAGTCATTAGCAGCTCGCTTGAATGAGATTAGTAATCTCGACGTTAAGGAGGCTGAGGATGGTGACTGCCTGAAAAAGGGCACGGTTTATATTGCGCAGGGCGGCAAGCAGTGTGAAGTCATAGAAGATGCACAGGGAAATCTGATTTTGTCGGAAAATGATAAGCCGGCAAGAGGGGGATTAAAGCCGTGTGCGGATATCTTTTTTGAATCACTGGTTTCTTGTTCGGTGGAACACATTGTCTGTGGTGTTTTGACCGGGATGGGAAGCGATGGCTGCAAAGGAATCCGTGCATTGAAAAAAAGCAAGGACATTCAGGTTGTAGCGCAGAATGAAGACACCTGCGTGGTATATGGTATGCCGCGCGCAGTAGTACAGGCGGGAATTGTAAATGAAGTCGTGCCACTCGAAGATGTGGCAGACACCATGATAAAACATATAGGAGTGTGAAAAGATGGATACGAGTCAATATTTAGATTTGTTTATCGATGAGACAAAAGAGCATTTACAGAGTTTGAATGAGCATGTTCTGGTCTTGGAGAAGGAGCCGGAGAATGAAGATACAATCAATGAGATTTTCCGTGCGGCACATACGCTGAAAGGAATGTCCGGCACAATGGGCTTTGTTCGTATGCAGCGTCTGACCCATGATTTGGAAAATGTATTCTCCGAAATCCGCAATGGAAACATGAAAGTGAATGAAAAGCTGATTGATGTATTATTCCGAGGACTGGATGCATTGGAGTCTTATTTGGCTGTTATTTCCTCTGAGGGAAATGAAGGAACTGAAGACAACGAAGATATTATTAATGATTTGAATGCTCTGTTAGAGGAACAGAGTGGCGACGGTGTAGCTGCTCCGGCGCAAAAAGAGGTAAAAAAAGAAGAAACTCCCGCAAAGGAAGAGAAAGCAGAAAATAAACAGGAAAGTGCATCGGATGAAAAATGCAAATTTAAGCAGATTCCGATTTCCGAATATGAAGCGACAGCAATCAATTCAGCAAGAGCAGAAGGAAAGAACGTGTATGGAATTACCGTATATCTGCAAAAAACTTGTATTTTGAAATCTGCCAGAGCTTTCCTTGTATTCAAATCTGTTGAAAATAAAGGTGAGTTGATTAAATCCGTACCTTCGACAGAGCAGATTGAGGATGAAGAATTTGATTTTGATTTCAGCTGGATTTTTGCATCAAGTGATACGAAAGAAAATATCAAAAAACTTGTTATGAATGTATCGGAAATCGCAGAGGTTTACATCGATGATATTGAGATTCCGGATGCACCTGCGGCAGGTCCATCAAATGATGTAAAACCGGCACAGGAAAAGAAAGAAACAGCAAAACCGGATGTCAAAGAAAAGCCAAAGAAAGCATCGGCTTCCAAAGGGAAAGTGGGCAGTCGTTCCGTTCGTGTCGATATTGATAAACTGGATGTTCTGATGAATCTTGTCAGCGAGCTGATTATTGCAAAGAATGGACTTGTGTCGGCAGGTGCTGCCTCTCCGTCAGGACAGATGGCAAATGCACAGGCATTCCATGAACAGATTGAGTACTTAGAGCGAGTGACAACAAACCTGCATGAATCCGTTATGAAGGTCCGCATGGTGCCAATTGAGAGTGTTGTTAATCGATTCCCACGTATGATTCGTGATTTGAATCGTAAATTAAATAAGAAAATGGAATTGTACATGACTGGTGAAGAGACTGAACTTGACCGTACCGTAATTGATGAAATCGGGGACCCGCTTATGCATTTGCTTCGTAACTCGGCTGACCATGGTTTGGAGAGCAATGAAGAGCGTGTACGTCTTGGTAAACCGGAGGTTGGTTCCATCTTTTTGGATGCTTACCAGGATGGTAACAATGTTGTTATTGAAGTACGCGATGATGGTGCCGGAATTGACATTGACCGTGTACGTCAGAAAGCAATTGAAAAAGGCTCTATTACAGAAAAACAGGCAGAGACGATGACAGACAAAGACTTTATTGATTTGTTGTTCCTGCCAAGTTTTTCAACAGCAGAAAAGATTACTGATGTTTCCGGACGAGGCGTTGGTCTTGACGTTGTAAAAACTAAAATTGAGGCACTTGGTGGTAATATTACAGCAAAGACCGTTGCCGGTGAGGGAAGTACCTTTACGATTTCTCTTCCTTTGACATTGGCAATTATTCAGGCTTTGATGGTGAAAGTCGGAGAAGAAAAATATGCGATTCCGCTTGGCAGCATCAATGGAATTGAGGATATTGCAAAAGAAGATATCAGTTTTGTACAATCCAAAGAAGTTATTAATCTTCGTGGACGTGTCATTCCGATTCTCCGTCTGCATGATATTTTGGATATGGAGCCGGTTGAAAATGATCCGGAATCTCTGATTGTTGTCATTATGCAGAAGGCAGAACAGCAGGTTGGTCTTGTGATTGACGAATTGATTGGACAACAGGAAACCGTTATTAAGTCGCTTGGACACCACATCACCTGTGATAAACTCTTTAGTGGAGCAACGATTCTTGGTGATGGTGAAGTAGCGTTAATCTTAGATACAAACACATTAATGTAGGGGGTGTCGACATGGAAGATTTGATGAATGAAATGGAAACAACAATGGATGAAATTCAGTATATTGTTGTCAAATTAGGAAATGAAAAATATGGAATTGATATTTCCTGTGTGGATAATATCGTAAGAATGCAGCATATGACAAGAGTTCCAAAGTCACAGTCATATTATGTTGGTGTGATTAATCTGCGTGGTGAAGTGGTTCCGATTATGAGTCTGCGCAGACGTTTCGGATTAGAGGATGATGTCTGTCAGTCCGCAACGAGAATCATTATTATCCGTATGCAGGATCAGTCATTGATTGGTGTAATTGTCGATGAAGTGCAGGAAGTGGTAAATATCAATCCGGCTTCTATCGAGAAACCAGCATTTAAGCTGGAAGAGGAAAAAGCATCTTTCCTTGCCGGGATTGGCAAAAAAGGAGAGGAACTCATTTCTTTATTGGATATGAATGCGGTAATTGAGGAAAAGAAAGAAGTATGAGTGAGATGATTCGTGTTGGAATGGCTGACTATAAGTTATGTGCACCGCCGGATAAAATTTCGACGTTAGGACTTGGTTCGTGTATGGGGGTCGTAATCTATGACACGAAAACAAAGTTGTGTGGAATGGCACATATTATGCTTCCGGACAGCACAAAGATTACTCATAATCAAAACCGAATGAAGTTTGCAGACACATGTCTTTTAGATATGTATCATGAACTTTTAGCACGCGGAGGATTGAAAGAAAATCTGCGTGCTAAAATTGCAGGCGGTGCTAGAATGTTTGCACATCATTCGGATAATGAACTGCTGAATGTTGGACATCACAACAATCAGGCAGTCAGGAAATTTTTACAGGAAAAGAATATTCCAATTGTGGCGGATGATTCCGGAAAAGATTTCAGCCGCACGATTGTATTTGACCCGGAATGTGAGTTGTTGCATATTTCGGTGGCTGGTGTAAATGAATATGTGATTTGACGAGGTGTAGGATATGAAAAATCGTTATATACCTGCTTTTATTATGTTGGCTGCCGGCCTTGTGTGTTGTGTTTTATGTGTGGTACAAAGGTGGCCTGTTTTAAATAGTTTAATTACGTTAGTTATTGTTTTACTTCTTTTTTATATCATTGGGCAGATTGCGGCGCAGATTGTTGGAAAAGTGCAGGCAGAGCATCTGGCTATGATTGAGGCAGAGAAAAAACGTCAGGAAGCTGAAGAGCAGGCTCGTCTTTTGAAGGAGCAGCAGGAGGCGGAAGAAAGAGAAAAGGAAGAAGCAGAAAAACAGGTGGATCAGACAGAACAAACGGAGCAGGCATGACCTAGGAAAGGACATAGTGGATGAGGGAAACAGAACGAAACCGCTTGTGGGAACAGTATCATAAGAAAAAGACCCCACAATTACGCGAGCAGCTTATTCTTGAATATGCCGGTGTTGTAAATTTAGTGGCAGGCAGGCTGAGTATGTACTTGGGGTATACGGTAGAGTATGATGACTTGGTAGGATATGGAATTTTTGGTTTAATTGATGCCATTGATAAGTATGACATGGCAAAAAATGTAAAATTTGAAACATATGCCAGTTTGAGAATTCGAGGTGCAATTTTGGATGAAATCCGAAAGATGGACTGGATTCCAAGGACACTTAGACAGAAGCAGAAAAAAATGGATGCGGCTGCAGCGAAAATTGAAGCAGAACGTGGAAGAACGGCGAAAGGCGATGAGATTGCAAATGAATTGGGAATCTCCGTGGAAGAATATGAGAACTGGAAGGCAGAGGCGGAATTTACCAATTTGATTTCCTTAGATGATTATCTGGAACAGGGAAACGAAGGGCGTCTAGAGACGATGGGAGCAAAATTTCAGCAGCCCGATCATGCGATCCAAAAGCAGGAATTGAAGGAAATGCTAGTGGAAGCCCTCAAAAAACTGACAGAAAAAGAGCAGAATGTCATCACATTATATTACTACGAAGAATTGACATTAAAAGAGATTAGTCAGATATTGAGTGTTTCGGAGTCGAGAGTTTCCCAGCTTCATACAAAAGCATTGAAAAAAATTAAGGAGCAGTTAGGGGACTCCGTTGATTTACTTAGTTTGTTCTAATTAGAAATAGGAGGATACTTATGGCGGCAAATGGTTATTTTCAGGTAGTAGCAGAAGATGGAAGAATGTGGCTGAAAATTTTTGCACCGGAAGAAGGTGAAGTGGATATTTCGCCGGAGATGGTAATGAAATATTTAGATGCCATTTCGTTTCCGGATTATGACCAGGTGGCACTTGACCAGTATTTAAAGCGTAAAGAATTCGATTCGATGTTTATGCTGTATGAAGGAGAAATTATACCGGAAAGCGAAAAATGTATTGTTACCATCACGCCAAATGGAGAGCGCGCATTTGCACGGTTTTATCCGCCGACTACAGGGGGCGCAAGCTTGACAGAAGATGATATTGTTTCGGATTTACAGATGGCAGGTGTCCGTCATGGAATCCGCAAAAAAGCAATTGAACATTTTTTACAGAATCATGCCTATGAAAAGGACTATCTGATTGCTGAGGCAACGATGCCGGTTCAGGGATACAGTGCAAAAATCAGGTATTATTTTGATATAAATACGACTGCCCGTCCGAAATTAAATGAAGATGGCAGCGTTGATTTTCATCAATTGGGAAATATTAAGTCGGTTAAAGAAGGAGATAAACTTGCGACACTTACGCCGGCGTATCGTGGAAAAGCGGGTGTATCTGTATTAGGTAAACCAATGATGCCGAAAAAAGTGAGAAACCGTGTGCTTCGTTTTGGACGTAATATACGGATTTCAGAGGATAAGTGTACGATTTATTCGAAAGTTTCCGGACATGTAACCTTAGTTGATGATATGGTTATGGTTTCTGATGTTTACCGGGTTCCCGCAAATGTTGATTCATCAACCGGAGACATTGATTATAAGGGAACGGTAGAAGTGACAGGAAATGTCACAACCGGATTTGCTGTTAAAGCCGAGGGCGATATTATTGTGAATGGTGTTGTGGAAGGTGCAACGCTTATTTCCGGTGGTAATATTGTTCTCAAACGAGGCATGCAGGGGATGGATCGTGGTATGCTTCAGGCAGAAGGCAATATTACTGCAAAATTTTTGGAAAACTGTAAGGTTCGATGTAAAGGTATGCTCAAAGCCGATGCCATTTTGCACAGTGACGTGGAATGTCAGGAAAATGTTGATATATTGGGAAAAAAAGGCTTGATTAACGGCGGAAGTTTATCAACTTATGCCGATGTTCATGCGACAACGCTTGGCTCAACAATGGGTGCTTCAACGAAAATCAAGATTATTTCAGATAAAGAATTGATTATTCGGGCGAATGAAATCAAGGCAGAAGTGGAGAATAAGGAAGAGACGCTTCAGAAAATTGATGAAGTTGTAAATCGGGTCAAGGGGCAGTTAGCGTCTAATCAGGAGGTGCTGCCGGAACAGATGAATTATTTGAAACAGGCAACGGTGAATAAGCCGCTTCTTGTGAAACAGATTCGAGAACTGCGCGAAGAAAGAGAAAAACTATTAGTAAGGATTGAAAAAAATAAACATTCCTGTATCCGGGTGGAAGGAGCCGTGTATTCAGGAATTGATATTACAGTAAAGGATGTTAGTAAAGTTCAGCATGAGCAGGTTTCTCACTGCCGCTTTGTAAGAGACGGTGCAGATGTACGGATTGTTGGATTGTAAGAAAAAAAGGAGGCGTTTTCTATGTCTATGGGTTCAATTGATGCAGTTACTATGGCGCCAAGAACGCTGAATGCGGCAGATGCACAGGGCCGTGAGTTGAATCAGAATCAGCATATTTATGACCAGAATGGCATTCAGTTTCAGCAGGAAGTAAGGCGTGAAAGCAGACAAACAGTAGAAACGCAGGAAAGCGAAACAAAGGATTACGATAAGAAAGGAAACGGAAAAGGGACAGGTGCGAAAAATTCCTCAAAAAAGAAACAAAAACAGGAAAAAAAGGAACGATTAGCACCTCGTTCGACCGGAAGTTTTGATATTACGATTTAAGAAGAAGGATGGATTATGACAGCGATAGAAATCATATTGATTATTATTGGCTTTCTCTGCCTGTGTGTAAGCTGCTTTGTGGCAAAAAAGAATAGCGGTTTTGCAGAGGGGGAAAAGGAAAGTTTAAGTTCCGAACTTTGGACAGAGAAAGAAGAAGAAAAAATCAAAGAACGTGTCGGAGAAATTTTATCCGAGAGACAGGATGAATTAGTGGACACGACTGAGGAGCGGATGAATCGTTTGTGCAATGATAAAATCATGGCGGTGGATGAATTTTCACAGCAGATTTTGGAAAAAATTGATGCCAACCATCAGGAAGTTGTCTTTATGTACAACATGCTGAGTGAAAAAGAAAAAGAATTGAAAGAATTTATGTCGAAACCGGTGAAGAAAGAATCCATGGCTGAAACACGTATGGCATCGGAACTGGCGGTTTCAAATCGGATGGATTTAAATCCGGTCACGGCTTCCCAGACAGCGATTTCACGTCTGACTGCAAATACACAAGAAGCAGAAAAGAAAAAAACGGTAAAAAAAGCAGAGCCAAAAAAGGCAGTAAAAAATGAAACATCCAAACCTGAAATGTCAGTGGCAGGGCAGGGGAATGTAAATGAAAAGATTAAGGAATTACACAAACAGGGAAAATCTGTTTTAGAAATATCAAAACAACTAAATATCGGACAGGGTGAAGTAAAACTTGTTCTTGCACTTTATGGGGGGGATAACAAATGAAGATGAGGTATTTCCTCCGGGGACTTGGCGTGGGTGTTTTACTTGCAACACTGTTATTGTGTATTAGCTACCGCGGACAAAACAGCGAAAATTCAATTATTAAACAGGCTAAAGAACTTGGTATGCAATTTCCGGAAAAAACACCGGATACGCTGATACAGCCGTCAGTTGCGCCTTCACAGGCAGCGACGGGACAGGCAGTGGCAGTACAGTCTAAGAAGCCAGTTCGGACGAAAACACCGGATTCTACGGCTGCACAGAAAGCAACAAAAGAGCCAAAAGAAACACAGAAACCAAGTGAGAAAACACGTTCCTTTACAGTGCGGAGCGGTCTTTTGTCAAGTTCTGTTTCCCGTGAATTAAAAGAGGCTGGTTTTATTAAGGATGCCGATAAATTTGACCATTATTTAGAAAAAAGCGGTTTGGCAAAAAAATTAATTGCCGGCGATTATAAAATACCGGTTGGCGCATCGCAGGAAGAAGTTGCGCGGATTATTACCGGTGGAAAATAATACTTGCAATTTTGTTCGGTTTATGATATTATAAATCGGATTGAAAAAATCACATTCGCCGATTTTTGCTATGGTGCTGTCTTTTTTTGCGAAGACAGTGTAACAAAAAGAAGAAGCGGATGGAAGAAAAAACCAAATGGAGGTACGAAATAATGAGTGTTATTTCAATGAAACAGTTACTGGAAGCAGGTGTTCATTTTGGACATCAGACAAGAAGATGGAACCCTAAAATGGCTGAGTACATCTACACAGAGAGAAATGGTATTTATATCATTGATCTTCAGAAATCTGTAGGTAAAGTAGATGAAGCTTACAATGCAGTAAAAGATATTGCAGCAGAAGGTGGCAAAATCCTTTTCGTAGGTACCAAAAAACAGGCTCAGGATTCTATTAAAGCAGAAGCAGAGCGCTGCGGTATGTACTATGTAAACGAGAGATGGCTCGGTGGTATGCTTACAAACTTCGAGACAATCCAGACTCGTATTAAGAGATTAAAAGCAATCGAGAAAATGTCAGAAGATGGAACTTTCGATGTTCTGCCTAAGAAAGAGGTTATTAACCTTAAGAAAGAATGGGCAAAACTTGAGAAGAATCTTGGCGGTATCAAAGACATGAAAGATATCCCGGATGCAATCTTTGTAGTGGATCCGAAAAAAGAGAGAATTTGTATTCAGGAAGCACACATCCTTGGTATTCCTTTGATTGGTATTGTAGATACAAACTGTGATCCGGAAGAACTTGATTATGTAATTCCTGGTAACGACGATGCAATTCGTGCCGTTAAATTGATTGTTTCTAAGATGGCAGACGCTGTTATTGAGGCAAATCAGGGCGAGTCTTTAGCAGAAGAGACAGAAGAAGCATCTGAGGCAGAAGCAGAGTAAGAAAGAGAAAGGTAGGATTTAAAAATGGCTATTTCAGCATCAATGGTAAAAGAGTTAAGAGAAAAAACAGGTGCCGGCATGATGGATTGTAAGAAGGCACTTACAAATACAGATGGTGATATGGACAAGGCTGTTGAATGGCTTCGCGAGAATGGTCTTGCAAAGGCAGAGAAGAAAGCCGGACGTATCGCTGCTGAGGGTATTGTTAAGACAAACATCAGTGAAGATGGCAAGAAAGCAGCTATCGTTGAAGTAAACAGCGAGACTGACTTTGTAGCAAAGAATGAGAAATTCCAGGATTTCGTTGCTGCTGTAGCAGATCAGGTAAATGCTTCCTCTGCTGCTGATATTGATGCCTTTTTGGCTGAGCCATGGGCTGGTGATTCTTCTAAGACAGTAAAAGAAGAACTTGCTTCTATGGTTGCTACCATCGGTGAGAACATGAATATCCGTCGTTTTGAGAAAGTAACCTGCGACAATGGTATTGTTGTTGATTACATTCACGCCGGCGGTAAAATCGGTGTTTTGATTGCTGCTGAGACAGATAACACCGGAGCAGAAGTAGTTGAGTGCTTGAAAAACGTAGCAATGCAGATTGCTGCTATGAATCCTCAGTATCTTTCATCCGATGATGTATCCGATGAATACAAAGAGAGAGAAAAAGCAGTTCTTCTTGCTCAGGCGAAAAACGACCCTAAGAATGCAAACAAACCGGATAATATCATTGAGAAAATGATTATCGGACGTTTGAACAAAGAGCTGAAAGAAGTATGTCTGACCGAGCAGGTTTATGTAAAAGCTGAGAACAAAGAAAATGTTGGTAAGTATGTAGAGTCTGTTGCTAAGGCAGAAGGCTGTGCATTAAAGGTTACAAACTTTGTTCGTTTTGAGACTGGTGAAGGTCTTGAGAAGAAAGAGGAAGATTTTGCAGCTGAAGTGGCAGCTCAGATGAAATAATTATCGCGAAGCTTTGAGCAAAGCGACGTAATATAAAAAGAGATAGGATTCTCATATGCTTGCATAATTGAGGACCTATCTCTTTTTATGTTATGCGTCATTCTGCGAATGACGCGTGCTAATTGATTTGCAAAGCAAATCAATTAGAGGAGCAGTGCGGCAGATTATCCACGAGTTATGTTTACATAGGCGAGAGAATGCTATATTTTTTTACAACTTGTTAAAAGTTAAATAACTCTACTTTTATTCGATACTTTTAAATTGAAAAAAGATATAGATATTGTAAAATTAACTTAACAAGTAACGGAGGATAATTATGAGGGACTATAGTTTTGGAAATTTTATCAGTACATTAAGAATGAGAAAAGGCCTATCTCAATATCAGTTGGGTGTACTCGTTGGCGTTTCAGACAAGGCGGTTTCAAAGTGGGAAAATGGAGCATCTAAACCAAGAATAAACACAATTATAAAATTGGCTGAAGAAAAAATGAAAGGAATATATGGTGATAAACCACCTATTAGAATTACTAATCGTTTCAAGTCTGAACAATTAATGATTGAGGAAAATGATATTCTCTTGTGGATGGGATTTATGGGAAAACTGAAAGAAATGTTTAATAATGATGATTTGTCGTTTGAATTACGAACTGCACAGATAGGAGCATCTTTTATAGCATGGCTTTTAGGAGGAACAGATGTTAATCCATTACCGGCACATTATTATTGCCCAACAGGTGTAGGAACTAATGCACTTCTGGCAAGAACACTTGGACTGATATTGTCAATAATGGTTTACACTTTTAACTCGTATAGATCAGACAACTATGCAACCATAGGTAGAGCAGCATAGTACCTATCTCTTTTAACTTTAGGAGGAAGCCCATCATTAGATGAGCCTATCCTTCTGTTGTTCCAGTAGCTCATGAAATATCTCCAGACCATTTTCTTGAGTTGAATTTCCTTAGCTAAATTTACAGACTGTACCTTATAATCTGTGTCATAATGTTTCTGATTTCGTGCCATAAAAGAACCTCCTTTATCTCGTTATATATAATCATATGCGAGAATAAAGTGTCAACTATTATGATACAACATCAAAATGCGTATCTTGCAAAAGACCTACTTCCATTTTCTTAATCTACTTTTGACAACCTGGATTTAATATTTTTCTTATTTTTTCCTCTAACAGATACGAGATACGCTATGCATATCTCGTATCTGATTAGCGGTCGGCAAATGTTCATTCATGCAAGCCTGATGACCACTTGCCTCGTCGCTATAACAAAAGGGGAACCATACTTTAAAAGTATGATTCCCTGATTATTTTTATCAAACCGTAATCGTTACGTTGATGTCTTCCCATTTACCCGCTTTTTTCATGTTTTTATCAAACTTTTTGTACTCTTTCAAGTAGTCCTTAGAAACTGTGAAATTGCCGATGTTTAGGGGCTTTTGACACCATAAACGATTATTTCCCACTTTCTGCAATAGCTGCCTGAGCCGTTATATATCATAGGTTTGCTATTGCATTTTTTCTATAATTTACATAAAGTTTATGCTACCTTTGAATAATCTAAAACGGCAATTTCGTGCATCATTTGCTTTGCTAAATTAACCATCTTTTCTAA
>ERZ831634.696-NODE-696-length-40646-cov-5.577813_pt1 | contig 40646 bp, 57 predicted proteins | sample MGYA00519953_ERZ831634 | MGnify/ENA primary metagenome ERZ831634 (study PRJEB31850, sample SAMEA3708718) | human gut metagenome | biome: human gut; feature: human-associated habitat; material: faeces | place: China | collected 2014 ... | reverse complement strand
AGCAACGGTCCATCTATGCTTTCATCAGCGGATGAATTGAAGAAGTTCAAAGATCTTCTTGATGCAGGGATTATTTCACAGGCAGAATTTGACGCAAAGAAAAAACAGATTTTAGGAGTATGAGCAGATATACATAGGCCATAGCCCATGCGTATCCATTCAAGCAGACAGCCAAAAGACCGGAGTGGGATGATCACTCCGGTCTTTTTATCCGACTTTTACTGGGCTTTTTTTAACTCAGCAATCTGCTGGCTGTGCAGCTTGACGATGGATTTCAAGAAATCGACCTCTTCTTCCAGCTCTTCCACGCGGCTTTTCGGGGCGAGCGTTTCAAGCAGAGTCTGTTGGCCTTCGGCGAGAAGATTGAGCTTCGGGGTGATCTCGCTCTCGACGATGACGTGCATGAGTTCGGCAATGTCCTTGCGGTCTTGTGCATCCAGCATATTGTGGCCCTCCTGTTTGAGATAAGAACAGTATAGCGCGCGGAGGGCGGAGCCGTCAAGTGCTGCGTGGGGTGAATCTGCTGGGTGGAGCTGTTACACTGGGGGAAAGGAGTTGATGAAAATGGGGATTCCAATTCCGGGGGCATACGCAAGCCCGCGAATCTCGAACGGCGTGCTGTGTTGGTATGCCGGAGACACATTCAGCGTCGTCATTCAGGCGGATCTTGTCGATCAGGACGGAGCGGCCGTGGACATTGGGGCGACGGACACGGTGAAGATCACGTTCCGCGACGACACGCGGGCGGAGGTTTGGAGCAAGACGTTTTCGAACGTCGCGAACAATCAGGTGACGCTTGTGGTCGATGCGGAGATCAGCGCGAAGTTCCCGAAGGGCAGATACACCTACGACGTGGAATTTTCGCACGGAGACCGGACGACGCTGGCGCGGGACAACAAAGTCCGGGTGGAATGAGGTGAGACAGTGAAGGTTGAAATTCCGAACAGTATTTTGATCACGTTGAGCGGGCAGACCTCGCGAGGCGTGAAGGGCATTGAAGTCCGCGAGGCGGACGGCCATCTGATCTTTACGCTGACGGACGGAAAAGAGCTGGACATGGGTTCCGTCATGGGGCCGCAGGGGCCGAAGGGAGACACTGGCGCGAAAGGCGAGAAGGGCGACACCGGGGCCAAGGGAGACACTGGCGCAACGGGCGCAAAGGGCGAAAAAGGGGACAAAGGCGACAAAGGCGACACCGGCGCGACCGGCGCGCAAGGAGAGCAGGGAGCGCAAGGACTGCAAGGTGAGCGCGGCGAGAAAGGCGAAAAGGGAGACACAGGAGCCAAGGGAGACCCCGGCACGGACGGCACGACGCCGACGATTGGCGCGAATGGGAACTGGTATCTCGGGACAACCGACACCGGGAAACCATCACGCGGAGCCAAGGGCGACAAGGGAGACCAGGGCGAAACTGGCGCGACGGGCGCGACCGGCCCGAAAGGCGCGACAGGCCCACAGGGCGAGACGGGGCCGAGAGGGCCGCAGGGCTTGCAGGGTGTCCAGGGCGAACCCGGCAAGGGATTGACCATCTCGGGCTACTACGCAACGGTACAGGCACTGGCCGCTGCGGTGACAAACCCTTCCGCTGGCGACGCTTACGGCGTGGGCACGGCGGAGCCGTATGACATTTACATCTACGACGGCGTGACCTCTGCGTGGGTCAATAACGGCCCCTTGCAGGGCGCGAAGGGCGAGAAGGGCGACAAGGGCGACACAGGCGCACAGGGCGAGCCGGGCAAAGACGGAAGCCCCGGTGCGGCTGGCGCGCCCGGCGCGACGGGCACGACGTTCACGCCGTCCGTATCAGCGGACGGGACGCTAAGCTGGACGAACGACGGCGGGAAGACCAATCCTGCCTCGGTGAACATCAAAGGCCCACAGGGTGCACAGGGGCCGCAGGGCGACCCCGGCGCGACCGGCCCGCAAGGACCCGCTGGAAAGACACCGGTGAAGGGAACGGACTATTTTACCGCTGCGGACAAGAGCGAGATTGCCGAAGATGCTGCGGCGCTGGTCACTGTGCCAACTAAGGTATCTGAGCTAACCAATGACGCTAATTATATTACTGCGGATCAAGCACCTGTAAAATCAGTCAACGGAAAAACTGGTAATGTTACAGTATCAACTACATTTGTTGCATATAGACTTGGTAATTCTTCGGCAACTTGCACATTCGCAGAAATGATGGAGGCGTGGAAGCGCGGAGATATTTGTATCTTGCGGTATGGCGCAGATGGTATGCTTGAATATCAACTATTTGCCGTTGTAGATAATGAAAGTATAACATTCGCCTATGTTGATGGCGATATTATACGTGAAATTGTATGGACGGCAGACGGCAACTTCACAGATAATAACATTGAAAAATCAACAAATTTAAGCGACTCGTCTACGAATAGTCAGTTCCCAACATCAAAAGCGGTGTGGGATGCTATCCCTCGTCCATCTACTACAACTCCATTAGCGCCAACTGAAGCTGGCTCTGTCGGTACAAGCACGGCATATGCTAGAGGGGATCATAGTCACAAAAAGGAGCTACCAACAATATCTGCTGATGACAATAGCAAGATTTTGCAGGTAGTAGATGGACAATGGGCCGCTACAGACGAAGCAAACATTGCGCCAACGATTGGAACAAACGGTAACTGGTATATTGGTGGCATTGATTCAGGTAAGCCATCAAGAGGCGCAACAGGAGCAAAGGGCAATACCGGCGCGAAGGGCGACACCGGAGCGACCGGCCCGCAGGGCAAGGGGTTACAGATCCTCGGCTACTATGCAACGCTCGATGCGCTGACTGCCGCTGTCACAAGCCCCGCTGCCGGGGACGCCTATGGCGTCGGCACGGCGGAACCTTACAATATCTACGTGTGGGATGGCGTTGGCAGCGCGTGGGTGAACAACGGCACAGCGGTCGGTGTGGAAGGGAATTATCTGGCGAAGGAAAACCCCACCGGCACGGGAGACTTGACATTGCTTCGCTGTAATCGGGTTACCATCAACGCCTATGATCCGGAAGAGGCCACCGGGGAAAATTCTTTTTTGTTCGGCAATTCCGAGACTTCTGTCGCCTCCGGGAGAGAATGTGTATCGTTTAATGGAGAAGCACGCGCAAATTACTCTTTTGCAGCGGGCGGCGTTGTCGGGGCAAATGCAGACTATGGCTTTGCTGGCCCGGACTCATCCGTTTACGGTTCGAACTCCACTGCGTTTGGTATATTAAACGCGGTTGAGGTAGCGGGACAAACTGCGATTGGTGTATATTGTATTACGGAAGCGAAAACAAAAAGGCGACTCCCATCGTACACTAATCGAGAGGGATCGTGGTGCGGTAAGAATCTATTCGTAATCGGCAATGGTACGATGTGGACTGAAAGACATAATGCGTTTGAGGTGGATTGGGACGGAAACGTCTGGGCACAGGGCAGCCTAGAGGGCACCGCGCTGATCTTAAAGTCCAGTACGGCGGGATCGGAGAAACGGTTTGTGGTCAGGGTCAATGACGAAGGCCAACTGTCGGCACAGGACATTGACACACTGAATCTTGTGATGACGGTGAACATGACAAGCGGGGACACGCTGATGGCGGTAAAGGATCTTTACACCGAAGAGGAAATCACAGCGATTTCCGGGCAGGAGAACCAATATCCTGTGAAATATGGACGCTCGTATTATGTGGAATATTCGTATCAATACTCTGGCGAGACGTACACTGGGAGAAAACTGGTATGCAATGTGACAGACAACATCACGGTAAGCATTTGACGGCCTGATCGGGACAGGCGGCAGGCCGCGGACGCGATCCAGACAAAGGGCAACAAGATCACCTTCAATGGCAAGCACTATATCAGTCTGATTGACGCAAATGTATATTCACCAGCGGCATATCCGGCTGGTTGGCAGGAACAGACATAAAAACCGGGAAAGGAAGTAAGAGATGGATGATGGAATTCAGGCAAAGATCGTGGAGATCGAGCAGCGATCCAAGAGCAACACGCACCGCATCAACGACTTAGAGGAGGACAACCGGGCACTGCATCAGCTGGCGACCTCGGTAGAGGTGCTGGCGACAAAGCAGGAGACGATCGAGGCCAATGTCAGCGAGATCAAGGACGACGTGAAGAGTCTCAAGGCCATTCCGGGCGGGAAATGGGAAGCGCTAGTCAAGGCGGTCGTGACGGCCATTGTGGGGGCGCTGATAGGCTTTGCGCTGGCTCATGCGGGGATCGTATGAGGCGCATCCGGAAAAGCCGCCTGACGAAGGGCAAGATGGCGCGGCAGCTGGTGTATTTCTGCATCTGGGTGCTGTTTGGCGTCCTGCTCTGGGCGGCAGCGGTCAAGACGGCAGCGCTGGTGACGGGCCGGGATGTGGACTTATCCGACGTTCTGACCTACGCCGGAGCTGCGTTCGGCGGGGAGCTGCTGATGCTCCTTGCAAAGAGAGTATTTGCAAAAAAATCGGACGACGAAGGGAGTACATAATATGGACAAAATTATGAAACGGCTGTCAAATCTGCTGAGCGTGAAGTCGCTGGTGACGCTGCTGCTGACGGTGGTGTTTACGGTGCTGGCGCTGCGGGGTGATATCACAGGGAAAGACTTCTTGACGATCTTCCTGATGGTAATCACGTTCTATTTCGGCACGCAGTCGCAGAAGGCACAGGACGCGATGGATGCGAAGGGTGATAGTGATGGTACCAATTAAAACGATGCTGGCCCATCGGGCCAACTACGGCACGAAACGCGGCGGGGACGTTGAGTGGATTGTCATGCACTACACGGCCAACGACGGGGATTCAGATACCAGCAACGGCAAGTACTTCCAGAAGCCGCTCAATCCTGTGGCAAGCGCCCACTTTTTTGTGGATGATGATTCCATCACGATCTCCGTGCCGGAGGACTATGTAGCCTTCCACTGTGGCGCGTATCACTATACACACCCATTCTGCCGGAACTACAATTCCATCGGGATCGAGATGTGCGACGCGAAGCGCGACGGGAATGTCATGGCAACGGCAAAGACTATCGCCAATGCCGCAGACCTCGCCGCAAGGCTCTGCGAGAAGTATAACATCCCGGTCGATCATATCATCCGGCACTACGATGTAACCGGGAAGCTCTGCCCGAAATACTGGGTGGACGATCCGCAGGGCATTGTCAGATTCAGGAACATGGTAAAGGAGAGAATCGAAATGGTGAGTAAATGCAAGATGATCATTGATGGAAAAGAGATCGAGGTCGAACGGATCTTAAAGGATGGGACGAATTACATCAAAATTCGCGACATCGCAAAGGCGCTCGAACTGGATGTGTCGAATAAAGGGAATATCCCGATTCTGAATCACAAAGGAGGCTAAACGATGCGGCGCGGCTGGCCAGACTTGCCGCGCAGCGAGTGGGAGCGTTTGATCTCTGAATGGATTCTAAAGGATTCGTACCGCGACATCATGCGGCGATACCTCTGCGACGGATGGACGCAGGAGAAGATCGCAGAGCGCGCGGGGCTTTCCCTCAACGGTACAAAAAATATCATCAAGCGGTGCACGGACGCACTTTCCGCGCACATGTAAACAGGCAGACACGGCATGCGCTGTGTCTGCCTCTTTTTTGTGCCTTTTTTGGCCTTTTTCTGGCCCGGACGTTGGCTGTTTCGTGACGGACTTTTCCATCATACTGAACGTAGGAGCTGGCCAGCTTACTACATTTTTTTGGAGGGAAACTCTATGGAATACGCAAGCAACGGCAAGGGGAATCTCGGTGTGACGCTCGGCGCGATCGGCACGGGCCTCGGCGTGTTTGGCGGCGGGCTGAGCAACCTGTTCGGCGGCTGGGGCGCGAATCCGGCTGCGGCGGCGATGGCCGCAAGCAACAGCGACAACCATCTCGTAAGCCGCTATGAGGCGTCTCAGGCGGCACGGATCGCAGAGCTGGAAACGGAAGTAAAGCTCCGCGATGCGAACACGTACACGGATCAGAAAATGCTCGAAATGTACAAGTACACGGATGGGCGACTTCGCAGCATCGAAGAGCAGCTGTGCCAGCAGCGTGTCGTCAACGCGCAGACCGTGGCGAACCTGTCCTGTATGCAGAACGAGCTGGCTACGCTGTCGGGCCTGACCAAGACGGTGATCCCCATCAACAACGTCTGCCCGGAACCGATGCAGCGTTATAACAGCTGGACGGCTCCGACCACGACCACCACGACGACTTAAGCAAAAAGGGGCGGCAATAGCCGCCCCGATCTTAACACGGAGGTATCCTTATGGTAACGATCGATCAAGCTATGCGAGGCGCGGCAAAATTCGCAGACAATGAGATCATTCCCCATCTGCCGATGGGCAAGGGCATTGGCGCCGGGATTGCGCTGGCGCTCATCATGGACGGCGGGAAAAGCCGTATCCTTGCGCTGAAGGATCACCCAGCGGTGCAGATGATGGGCATCATGGATGCAGAGGGCAACATCGACCTCGACCGGCTTTACAATGCCGCGAGAACGCAGGTGGACGGAAAGAAGATCCCACTGACCATTCCGGTCATTGGGGAGCTGCGGTTCGATGTGAACGACGTCGACCGGCTTTACAAATACATTCAGGAGGCGTGATATGGGAAAAGAACATTACATTGAGCATCTGAAAGAGCAGCTGCATGAGATCATGGAGCGCCCGGTGACGCTTGGCCGCGCGGAAGAAGTCATGGTGTACGCGGACGCCATCTGTGCGCTGCGCCGCATGGACGGGCACGACGAGGCCGAGGGCTTTACCGAGGACGATGCCAAAGCATGGACGGCCAAGATGGAGAACGAGGACGGCACGACCGGCCCGCACTGGACGATGGGCCAGACGGACGCCGTGGCCAATATCACAGGTGTCAGCGTGAAGTCCTGCGTCTGGTGGGCGGCAATGAACATGATGTACTCAGACTATTACGGTGTGGCTGCCAAGTACGGCCTTGACCGGCCGGAATTTTACGCTGATCTCGCCAAAGCGTTCCTCATGGATAAAGATGCCGGAGGGCCGGAGGCGAAGATGGCCGGGTATTATCATGGAATTGTGCTGAGAAAGTGATTTCAAATATTATAGCAAGATGGAGTATGGTGGGCCATACTCCATCTTGCTACAATCAAGAGTATCAGAAAATGAATTTATAAGAGATCGCGAGGAGCATCTGGGATTTGTCGAACGTGCAGCGGTCGATGATGGACATGGCGGATTCGTACTTTTGCGCGACGGTGGCTGTTGGACTACGGAGCGTTTCAAGGACTGCGGAGATGGCATTTCGAAGCAGCGCGGCGGCATCGACGACGGGGACGGCTGCGGATTCGGCAATTTGCGCGTCGAGGTCGTCAAGCTGCGCTTGCATTTGCTGCCGGGCGGCTTTATAGGTTTCCAGCGTCTCGACGCCGTCTAAGTAAGATTCACGCAGGCGGTCAATACGGGAGACGATATGGGCACGCTGCTGCTGCAAGCGCTGGTCGGAATGAGCGGGATTTGCGGCTTGAACAACGCAAGCGACAGACTCCGCGAACGTCAAATCGTGCTGAAGCTGGGCAAGGAAGGATTCTTCCAGTGCCTCGACGGCGATATGCTGGGTGGTCGTGCAGCGTCCGTGCGCATAGTTGTTACATTTCATAAAATGCGGATTTGCCCAAATGAGGGTCGCGCCGCAGGCAGAGCAGCGGACAACACCGCACAGCCAGTGCTTGCGCTCAGAGGATGGCTTGCCATAACGCTTATAGGACTTTTTCAGTTCGGCACAGCGAGCCTGCGCCGCGCCCCAGGTTTCGGCATCGATGATTGGTTCGTGCAGCGCGTCAGCGATGATGCTGTCCTCGTTCTTGAAATTTCGGCGCGTCCTGCCGGTCGGCGTCCAGCGGAGCTTGCCGAGGTAGACGGGGTTATTCAGGATATAATCAATGGTGCGGTTTTCAAACGGATTTCCGCGATGTGTACGGACGCCCCTGGCGCTCAGATCTTTCGCGATGCGAAACATGGCATCACCGGAGATGAAGCGCCGGAAGATCTCCCGGATGATCTCGGCTTCTTCCGGGACGATGACCAGTTGCCGGTTTTCTACGCGGTAGCCGAAGGATGGTGTAGCTTGCAGGGTGCCATTCTTTGCATTGACGGTCATGGAGCGCTTGACTTCCTCCGCAAGGCGGACGGAGTAGAATTCGTCCATCCACTCAATGATCCGCTCGATCAGGCTGCCGAAGGGACCGGCGATCAGCGGCTCGGAGACGGACACCACATCGACCTTGCACTTGCTGCGCAGGATGGATTTATAGAAAATGGATTCCTCTTGATTGCGGGCAAAGCGGGAGAACTTCCAGACGATGATGACATCAAACGGATGGGACGGGTCTTTGGCGGTGGCGATCATCTGCTGGAAGCCGGGGCGCTTTTCAGCAGCCCGGCCGGAAATGCCATCGTCGTGGAAGATGTATTCCGAGAGCAGGAGCAGGCCGTTCTTCGCGGCGTATTCCCGGATCTTCTCCATCTGGGAATCCGGCGACAGCTCCATCTGGTCATCGGTTGAGACGCGGACATAGGCAGCTGCAATGCGTGGTTCAGGCATAGACGGAAACCTCCCGTAAAATGGACATGGTATCGCGAATCCAGCCGACATAGGGGTCGAGAAGATCGATGACCAGCGAGATCACGACAAGGGCGAGGATGGGAACGAGGATGAGAGTGACGATGCGGTGCGTGCGAAGGGAGCGCTTATAAATCTCAATCTCACGCTTGAAGTGGTCGCGCTCCAAGCGGACGGCCTGCAAAGCGTCAGAAGAAGGAGCGGGATGCTCGATCCCGAGGTAGTCGTCGACGGAGACGCCGAGCATTTTACAGATCGGGCCAAACGTGGAGAGCGGCGCGTTCGGCGTTTCGCCGCGGAGATATTGCCCGACGGCGTTCTGGGACAGGCCGGATCGCTCGGCCAGCTGCTGGTTGGTGATACGCGGATTTGCGGAATCTTTCTTGTCACGGCATAGCTCCCATAGTTCTTGTTTCAAATTTTCTCCCTCTTTCATTGATTTCCCAACGGACATGGACACGGAAGCCCATGGCCGATGGTCGACAAATTTGGTGCGTTCGTGGTAGGCTAAACCTGCAAGCAGCTCCCACACGCTTGCAGCGGCCAAAAGTCCCGCCGCCGGGAACATGGCGGCGGGGCATCCCTTGATACTTCCAGTATAGGACGAATCTGGAAACGATTCAAGTTAGGATGTTGCACAAAAAATCGACCATGTTTTTTGGAAAGAGAAAGGCGAAGGGATGGAAAAAATGTCGAAAACCGTAGACGAGGAAATGCAGAAGCTATGGGAACAGGCCACGCCGGAGCAGAAGTACATCATTGTTGGGTTTATGCGGAACATCGTGAAGTCAGAATAAACGCCCGGAGCGAATCACCGCTTCGGGCGTTTGAATTGTCATAGCAAGCCAAATTCCTGCCCAGTAAAATCTAGGACGCGATTTGCAGCGTCGGTAAAAGGGGATTCATAATAATCATACCAACGATCAAGATATGTGTCCTCACTATCCTTGGTTTCAAAGGCGTCGTATTCGGCGGTCATAAAAAGGAACGGCATGGAATCTGGATCATAGCGGGTATACAATTTTGTGTAATGAGCGACATAACTATAAAACAGTTTGGATAAATCGGAGGAGTTTTGAAATTTTCGAAGAAACTGGCGTAGAGCATCAAGGAAATAATCGTTTGCATCAAATTGGATAAGAAAATCTTGAACTAGCACGTAAAACGCAGCGTGTAGGATAATGACGGCACGAATCGAAAAAGAAAGAAAATTGATAGTAATGAGCCAATCTATTTGAGTTAAGATATAACCGTAAATTCGTTCTGCGGAAATCTGCTGCGGAGGTTTCTTTTTCTTGAAGAAAGAGAACATAATCGGCACACCTCAAATATTAAGATATGCTTATTGTAAAAAACAAATAGTATAGACTTCAAGTTGGAATATTGCACAAAAAATACCGGAAGCATTTTACTTGCTTCCGGTGATTTTTTTTGCGAATTCGAGAATGTTGTCCCAGAACTCCGGGGGCATGTCGAGGGCGGCGGCGATGCCGCGCTTGCGGGTGGATTCGTCGGCTTCGGCCAGCACGTCGTTGAACAGCATGGCCATACGCTCGTTTTCACTGCGCTGGACGTACATCGGCTCCGTGCCGTCGCGCAGCCACGCTTCGGACACACCGAATACGCGGCAGATGTCAGAGATGGTGCGGTCGCTCGGTTCGCGTGCGCCCATTTCAATCATTGCGATATAGTTTCGGGACAAACCAATTTTTTCTGCGAACTGCATTTGCGTCAATTCTAATTCAACACGGAGCTGCTTAATTCGTTCGTTCATATTGCATCACCTCCAGAACGCAACTGTACAATACCACGAAAAGCGAACTCTGTCAACAGAGTTAGAAAATATTTTTTGAAAACGTGTTGACATAGAGACCTAAATGTGCTATGTTGTGCTTACAAAGCCAACTAAGCAATGAAACATTGACAACAAAACGAGTGAGGTGAGATGGAAATGACAGAACTGGAAAAGGCGAAGCTGCTGGCAAGCCTGATCGGACACAACGAGCGAATGACACAGTTCGGCGAGAGCACGATACTGGTTCCGAACTATACGGCGGCACTGCGGCTGGCGCTTGGGTGCATGAACCGGGTACATGGGATCGATGATCCGCTGCTCAAAGCGATGGAAAACGATGGAGAACTGGATCATCCGGCAAACAGCATGATCTCACTGCGCACGCTGCGCGGGTATCACAGCGTCGGGGCGATGCGGCAGTTTGCGGTGGACGGATGGCCGGACGGCGAGGACTGTTATTTGGAAACGATTGAAGAGGCGATGCGCTGCGTCGAGAAGGTTTATTCGGATGTGCCGTCAATCGACAGCGTGGAGCAGCTTTAGATTCGGGAATGATTCAAGAAACTGTGAACAGGACAGACGGCGACACTCTTTGCACAAGTGGTCGCCGGACTGATCGTCGCAGCCATTAAACACATATCCGTACTGTTCGGCAGAACGGATGACAAGTTGGAAATAGACGGTTTCCGCCTTGTGATAGTGCCGGCAGCGGATATGCAGTTCTTTGTATGGGGTGTATTCGTCTTCGGGTGAATAGAGCTTCAGATTTGGTAAGTCCATAGGCAAAAATAATGCGCATCGCCCCTGCTTATCAGAATAGCATGGGCGGCGCGGGATGACAAGAGTGAGGTGAGGGATATGTCGGAAGAACAGAAGAAGAAAGTCGAGGGTGTGCTGCACGAGATGAAGCACATGAACGCGCAGCAGATCGAGGTCATGATCGCCTATATGCAGGGCGTGGCCGCGGCGGCAAAACTGATGTGCGAGCGGAAGGAGCAGTAATCGCTCCGGCGGAATAGAATACACGGAAAGGGAGGGACGCAGGATGCGGAAAAAACAGGTGATCCGAACGGAAAGCTATGTGACGAAGAACGGGCAGTTGGTTCGCTTTGACGATTTGACGCTCGAGGAAAAGCGGATCGCGGCGACGGAGCTGAAGCTGCGGTATCTGCGGGCGATGTTCCCGGGCGTGGAGTTCTATGTGAAGAAAGAGAGGGACGCTGATGCACTACACGCTGCGGGTGAATGAGCAACAATTTGGCGACCTGATTGCCGCGATCATCTGTGCGGAGGCTGCGGAGGCCGAGGCCATTGAGCTATTCCACGACAAGAAAGAGCTGCGGGAACGGGCGGCGGAGAGCATGACGCGGCTGGGCAAGCTGCGGTATTACTTACAAAAAGAGAAGGAGCGGGATGAGGTATGATCTCGAAGAAAGAACATGACAACGCGAGGGTGCGGGTCTTGCGGAGGCTGGCACTGATCGCGAGCGGCGGCTGCTTTATGGCGATGGGCTTTTACGTTGGGTTCGGGATTTACTGGGGCGGCGTACTGCTTGCGTTCGCGACTGTGGCGTGCCTCGGCGATGCGATATAACGAGGTGCCGACGGCGTGCAGACCGAAGAAGCCGGAGATCGTCCGGCAGCCGGGATACAGTGGGAAGAAGTATTTCCGCGTGCAATACGCCGGACAGACCGTGGATGTGCGGTGCGCGGATGAGACGGCGGCGCTGTTTCTCGCGGCGAAGCACTGGGGCTTCAAGTGGACGCGGCCGGAATACCACCAGACGGCGAAGGTGACGATGCTGCGGATGGATCCGGAGCTGGTGATCGGATAAGGAGAAGGCAAGATGCAATATAGAATCCGGCGCATATGGCTGAAAAACTCGGCAGAGATCGAAAAAGAGGCCAAACGGACGGAAATCATCGTCTGGCCGAGCAAGAATCTGCGAGTTGGTGGAATCTATCAGCTGCGGAGCGGGAAGCTTTATAGGGTCGAGGAACGGATGGAGGATCGAGCATGAGCGGATTGCGATTTGACAGCATGGCGGACATGCCCGCCGGGATGCGGGATCTGTACGCGAAGAAGGTGCTGGGGCAGATGCCGCAGGAAAGGCCGGAACCAGAACAGAAAAGGGTTAAGTACCAGAACCAGAAGGCGGAGCGCGGGGGGATTCACTTTGACAGCCAGAAGGAAGCGCGGCGCTATGACGAGCTGCTGCTGATGCTGCGCGCCGGGGAGATTCGCGATCTACGGCTGCAACCGCAATTCACAATTCAGGAATCCTATGTGACGGAGACCGGGGAGCGGGTACGCGCGATCCGGTACACGGCGGACTTTTCATACATCCGGGAAGTGTCCGGCGAGAAGATCGTGGAGGATGTGAAGAGCGGACCGACACGGACGAAGGAATATCTACGGAACAGGAAGTTTATGCGGTCGATGTATGGAATCGACGTGCGGGAGGTGTAGACAATGGGAATGAAACCGCTGGAACAGCTGGATCACTGCCTGTTGGGGAAAGACGCAAGATTTGCAGAGTGCAGGATGGAGTGTGCGCACTGCGGCTGGAACGACGAGGAGGCGGAGCGGCGGAGACACATTCCGCTGAAATGGTGCGAGGACGGGCTGCGGCGGAAGATTTTGCCGCCGAGACCGCGCACTGATGAACTGGGCAACTGAGCCGGATCTACATTTTTTTGTGGGCATATGCGCAGGCCGCGCCGCCATTCGCGGGCTGCGAAGGATCAACCGGCTTTTTGCTGCGCGTCCGGAGCATGGACAAGTCAGACGGCCCAATGCTCCGGGCAGCGTATGAACCCGTGTGAGACGTGCGGGAAAGGAACGTCATCCAATGCGCCGAAGATCCACGGCGCACGGCATCTGGCCTCCTAGGAGAAGCTGCGCGACGCAGATAGGCGCGGCTCGCCCAGGATTTTTGGGAACACTGGGCGCAGACGGGGGAGGGCCGTCTCTGCTGCCACGGCGCGAAGGGAACCGCGCCGTGGCATGACCATATACCAAACGCCCGGGAGGGCGAAAAAATAAAGGGGACGAGGCTATGGGAAGAATCATGGATGTATTCGACGCAGAATTTTTAGATTTCAGTGAGCTGTGCGGAGACTTGGATCTGGCGGCAGAGGCAAAGTGCAATCAATATCCGCCACGGATGGTCGTCACAAGGCCGGAGAATTTGTTTGATGAAGCAGACAAAGCGGAAGAAACAAAGATCGTGATTACGGGCGGACTGGAACCGGAAATTACGGTCAAGGGCATTTTTTCACTGCGGAAAAAGGAGATGGATGCTATCATCCGAAAGGCCGTGAACGTATTGAACATCTATCTGCACGCCTATGTGCAGGATCACATGGAGTATGAAGCGGCCAGAGAAGGAGGCCGGGAAGCATGAAGTGCAGGCAGTGCGGGAAAGAAATTCTGCGCAAGGGCGCGATCTTCAATTCCTTTTGCAGCGAACAGTGCTCGGAGGAATGGTACAAGGATGACAACATTGCCGTCACGGTGATCTGCGTGAAAGTTCCGAGGATCTACAAGGAACTGCGGCCAAGGCTGGGTGAGATGATCCGCGCGGTGAAGCGGAAGAGCTATAACAGCACGGGTTACATCTTTGAGCGGGCCGGGAAAAAGGTGCTGCTGCGGGCGGATGAGGTTGTGGAGGTGGCGGGGTGAAGCCGCCATGTGAACGGGACTGTCCGACTCGGGCAGTGGGATGCCACACCAAGTGCGAGCTGTATCTGGAATATGAGGAAGCGAAACAGGCGGAATATCGGGCGAGAGAAGTCGAACGGAGCCGCGACGCCTACACTGCGGACGCGAAGAAGCGGTGTAAGAGCGTGGAGAGATTACGGAAAGCGGGGTTGTTGTAACGGACTTGGAACAGAGCGCGTTTGAGGCGCTGCGGTTTGCATCGGCGCAGAGTTTGAAGCTCTACATGCAGCCGCTGGTAATTACATACTCCGGTGGGAAGGATAGCGACGTGCTGCTCCGGCTGGCAGAAAACAGCGGTATTCCATTTGAAGTCCTACACTCCCTAACCACGGCAGATGCGCCGGAAACGGTCTACCATGTGTGGGACACATTCCGACGAATGGAGGAAAAGGGCGTAAAGTGCAGTATCGACGCGCACGTCCAGTCGGACGGGAAGCGCGTTACCATGTGGAATTTAATACCGAAAAAAATGATGCCTCCGACGAGGCTCATGCGGTACTGCTGCGAGAAATTGAAAGAAGTCAGTGGAAAGGGGCGCTTTATTGCAACCGGTGTCCGCTGGGCGGAAAGCCCGAAGCGCAGGAACGGGCGGGGGCTGATCGAAGTGCAGGCACACAACGCGAAGCAGAAACTCATGCTGATGGAGGACAACGATGAGGGACGGATGCAGTTTGAAAACTGCAAGATGAAAGGAAAGCGCATCGTGAATCCAATCATCGGATGGGAGGACAAAGACGTATGGGATTACGTGGAGGAAGAAAAGATCTGCATGAATCCGCTTTATGGCTGCGGGCTATCCCGCGTGGGGTGTATCGGCTGTCCACTGGCGTCAAAACGAAAACGCCTGGAGGATTTCACCAGATGGCCGAAGCATAAACAGGCGTATATCCGGGCGTTCGATCGGATGCTGGAGAACCGCCGGATCGCTGGAAAAGGCGGGAACTGGCAGACGGGAGTGGATGTGTTCCACATGTGGATGGAGAACGATGTGCTTCCGGGGCAGGAAGTATTAGAAGAATTTCGGGAGGATTTGCTATGATGAATTTGAATCCGGAAGAACTGATCAGGGAGGCCATGAGGGCAAATCCTGAAGAAGGGATCAAGGAACTGCGGAAAAGCAGCGAGAGTACAACAAAGTGCTGCTGTGCGGTACAGACCACAAACGAGTGGTACAAGCTCTTGATGCGGGAGGCCGCCGACCAGATCGAGCGCGACCAGAAGGAGATTGCCGAGCTGCGGGAGGAAAACGAGCGGCTGACACGGCGGCTATTTGAGCCGCATCCGGTACCTACGACATCGACACTGTGAGGAGGGGGGAGCGAAATGCTTGATATATGCCCTGTCTCCCTTGCCGAGGCGAATGAATTTGTTGCCGAGCATCATAGGCATCATAGACCTGTGGTAGGGCACAAGTTTTCCGTCGGCTGCACAGACGGCGAGAAAATCGTGGGCGTTGCAATCGTTGGCCGCCCGGTGGCGCGCTATCTTGATGATGGATGGACGCTGGAGGTAAACCGTTGCTGTACGGACGGTACGCGAAACGCATGCTCCATGCTATACGCTGCCGCATGGAGGGCGACCCGTGCAATGGGGTACAAAAAACTCATCACCTACATACTGGAAACGGAGCCGGGGACAAGCCTAAAGGCTGCTGGCTGGAAATGTGTAGGATCGGCCGGAGGCTTGCGGTGGACGGGGAAACGCAAACCAGAAGTCGATTTATGCCCAGCACAAATGAAACTGCGCTTTGAGAAAGAGGACACACCATGAATGGACAATCGGCTCGGGAGCGTGAGCTATTTGACAAGCTGGTGAGAGCGGCCATCGACAAAAAGGATGCACGGAAAATGGTGCAGGGAATGGCAGTCCTTGCGAGAATCAGGGGGATAAACGACAGGAGCGCGGAGATTCCGCCGCTGAGCCCGTACCAGTATCCGGATCTTGGAATCGCGGAAAGAATCGAAAAGAAGAAAGCGGGCGGTGATTATAGCCCGTATTTCACTTGTGATGACTGCCCGGAATGGCACAAGATCGTATGCACAGGAAATTGCTTCGGAAATGTGCATGAGTGGATCGAGCAGTATAGACACGGAAGTCGTAAGGAGGAACCATGAAAATCTACATAGCCGGGAAGATCACCGGCGATCCGGATTACCGGGTGAAATTTGCAGACGCACAGCGCCAGATCGAGGCGCAGGGGCACATCGTGCTCAATCCGGCCACACTGCCGGAGGGCATGGAACCGAAGGACTATATGCGCATCTGCTTCGCCATGATCGATGCCGCGGATGAGCTTTGGGAGCTTCCGACCGCATGGGCAAGCAAAGGCGCGATGCTGGAAGAGGCTTACTGCGATTATTGCGGGAAAACTGTGAGGCCGCTGATCACTATGCCTTGGTTTGATGAGAACGTATGGAGGGAGTGTTGAGGATGGATAGGCTGACATTTGAGGGCAACTTCTGCGAGATTGCGCGGTGCAAGGAAGTGAAGTGCCCATACGATACAGCTTGCAGCCAGAAACAGGTATGGGAACGGCTCAAACAGTATGAGGACACCAAACGGACACCGGAGCAGATCGAGGTATTGGAAGCGGCAATCATGGGCAAGGCAGTCGCACAGATTACGGAGTTCGAGGGCCTGCCGATTGCCCGCCTGCGGGAGCTGGCCGTGGCAGATCAGAAGGGGCGCGTGATCGTCCTGCCGTGCAAGGTAGGTCAGCGGGTGTTTGCCCTGCTGGACACGGATAAGCATATAAGCGAGTGCGAGGTCAAGCAGATCGGCCTTGGTAATGAGATCGGGTTTGTTGGCCTTGAGCCAATAGGCGCCAGAGGGCGGGAGTATGGCGTAGCGCTAAATGGATTTGGCAAAACCGTATTTTTAACCCGCGAAGAAGCTGAAAAGGCGCTGGCGGAAATGGAGTAGCAGATGAAGAACAGATTGACGGTCAGACACGGGATGCTGTCCGACCTCAGAGCATACTTGAAGCAAAGCGGCTGGAAACTCGAAGAACCTGTCGGCGAGTACGAGGTTCTGAGGGCACGAAATCCGAATTACCCGCGACCACTTCTGGTTCACAACCGGGCAGAACGCGGCGTTGGGTACAGCATCGACGAGCGCGATGCGAAGATTTACAGCGGATGGAAACGGAACCGCCGCAAGCGTGGCCTCGCCCCAGACTGGCCTACGCAGGAAGAACGGACACGGTATTTTGAAGGAGGGGACGGAGTATGAGCTTCGGCAAGAAAACGCGAGAAGCGGTCTATGCGAAGTATGACGGCCACTGTGCCTACTGCGGACGGTCTATCGACATCCGAGACATGCAGGTAGACCACTTCCTGCCGCTGCGAGCGTGGGACGCTGCGGACGCGGGAAGCGATGATCTCTCGAACCTCATGCCAGCCTGCCGGATGTGCAACCACTACAAGCGGGCAAACTCATTGGAAACCTTCCGGCGCTATATTGCGGAGATTCCGCGCAAGCTCCGCGAGAACTACATCTACAAGGTGGGCGTGGTTTACGGGAATGTCATTGAAAACGAAAAGCCGATCAAGTTCTACTTTGAAGAAATGGAGGGCAAGAAGGATGATTAAATGCGACTATTGCGGTGGAAAAGACAATAGCTTTGTTCCGATGAATCAAACCAAAGAATACAGCGGCATTGAAATGGCACTGAATCGGCAAGGGATGCTCCGCGTCCGAGCTGGGTGCGCTCCAAACGGCGACTTTGAGACACAGGACATCGTAAACATTCGGTACTGCCCGATGTGCGGACGGAATTTTGGGTGGAGATGATGATAATGGCTAAGTTAAAGCCGTGCCCGTTCTGCGGCGGCTCGGCCAAGATCGTCCTGTGCGACGATGAAGGAAATCTTCACGATGAAGATTATGCGTTGAGACCTTATAGCGGAGTGGGTTTTAAGATCAGGCATACTCACGAAGAAAACCCGGAGTGTCCGATTGCGGGATACGAGGTGGACGGCGGCATAGTCGGTGAAGTGTATATCTACGACACCGAAGAGCAAGCCGCAGATGCTTGGAACAGGAGGGTAAATGATGTTTGAAAATCGTGTGTGTTTCAGCGTCAGAGGCGAGTTTGGGGCACAAATGAAATTAGATTCCGAGGCAGAGATTCCACGCGAAGAACTGGAACGTAGCATTGATAAGAATGTATTGCTCAAAATGATGTGTCTTGATCAGCTCGGCTATACAGGCGAGGACGTTACGTTTATTTCACCAGAGGAATACGACAAACAGTATGGAGATGATGACGATGGCTGAATATATCGATCGTGAAGCTGCGTTTGATGCTATAACCGATCTTGCAGGGAAAGCTCCGACACGCTTGGATGGAGGGGCCGAAGGTGAATGAAAGCGCCGCTGACTGGGGCCTTGTTTTCGATACGCTGCTGCTGATAGCGTTTCTTCGGTCAGATGCGGAAACGCCGGAGGCTGCGGCGGAGAAATTCGCGAAGAAACTCCTTTATATTCCGGAGAATGTAGACCTTTTCGCGGAAACGCCGGAAGAACGGCGCGCACGTAGTGACAAGTGGTACGCTCAAGAATGGGAGAAGTTGGAGATCGATAGGAATGACGGCTGAACGGAGCGCCGGACGACCGGCGCTGCTTTGAACCGGCAGAAAAAAGAGAAAGGGTGAGCGGGATGCGCAGAGTGAAGCAGAGAATCTTTTGCGGCGCGGTTTGCGAACAGATCGTATACAACGTCGGAGACAGCGCGGACATCAGGACGGCGAAGCCGAGAAAGCCGCGCTTTGAGAACGAAGAAGATCGGAAGGCGCACCGAGAAGCGATCAGCAGGAAGAAAAATGCGCGGCTTGTCAATGCGAACTTCTCGCCCGCTTCGCTTTATTCGACGCTGACCTTTGATCTGGACAGCGAAGTACATACCGTTGCGGAGTGCAAGCGGGAACGGGACAATTTTTACCGCCGCATACTATATAAATATCCGGCGGCGAAGATCTATCTGGTGTACGGCAAGGGCAAGCACACAGGGCGCTTCCACCTGCACATGATCTCGGACGGCGTGCCGGAGGAGGAAATCGGGAAGCTCTGGGGACGCGGCAGCGTGATCGACGTGAAGCCGCTGCGGAGGCACAACTATTATAAAAATGAGAGCGGGCAGCTCGTCGACCACGGGCAGGACTATACGGCGCTGGCGAATTATCTCTTTGACCACTGGCGGGAGGAGTTCGGCGGGCACCGCTGGAAGGCAAGCCGGACGTGCCGGATGCCGGAGGCGGAGATGCCGACGGAGGCCGTGCGCGAGTACAGCCCGAAGCGGCCTCCGGTGGCACCACGCGGATATGTGCTGGCGGAGTGCCGGGCGACGAAGTACGGATATCAATATTATAAATATGTATGTGTGCCGGAAAAGGAGCAGGAACGCAAGCGGACAAAACGCCGCTTAGATTGAGCCTTGTAAATGAGTAAAGTTTTACGACGAAGGAGGCGGAGCATGAGCGACTACTGGCACAGGGCGTACATCTGCCCATTTTGGGCGGCAGCTGGCAAAAAGACGATCAAGTGCGAAGACGGCTGCATGCTCTGCTTCCGGGAGAGCTGCGACACAGCAGAGTACATCAGCCGGTATTGCGCAAGCTATGATTACCGGAAGTGCAGCGTCGCGGCGGCAAAGCTGCGATATTTCGACCGGCAGGCATAAAGATATTGGCACAGAGGAAGCGCGCGGGGGTGGCCCGGGCGCTCTTTTGGCGTGGGGTGAAAAGCCGAAAAGCATGGTTTATGCTTAAAAGCGAAGGGAGGGGACGCCGGATGGGACGGAAACCGACATTCACATCGGCAGAGGAAATGCAGGAGAAGATCGACGCCTATTTTGCAAGCTGCGAGCCGGAGCTGCTGCGAGATGGAGATGGAACGCCGATGCTGAACAAGAACGGCGAGCCGGTATACGTTGGCGGCAGACCGATGACCATTCAGGGCCTTGCGCTGGCGCTCGGGTTTACCTCGCGGCAGAGCTTGCTCAACTACAAGGCAAAGCGCGAATTTGTGGACACGGTGACGCGCGCGCGCCTGCGCGTGGAACAATACGCAGCCGAACGGCTCTTTGACCGGGATGCACAGCGCGGAGCACAGTTCACATTGGCCTATGGCTTCGGATATGCGAAGGAAACTGACGAGAAGAAAGACGAAGGCGGCGTGCGGCTGGTGTTGGAGCGGGACGCAGAGGAAGGCAGCGAATGAAGACGCTGAACATTGGGAAGGCGCAGCCGAAGCAATGGCAGTTCCTGACGGATAAGCACCGGCACATTGCATACGGCGGAGCACGCGGCGGCGGGAAGAGCTGGGCCGTGCGGGCAAAGGCAAAGATGCTGGCCCATCGCTACAGGGGGATCAAGATCCTAATTGTACGCAAGACATACATGGAATTGCGGAACAACCACATCGAGATTCTTCAGGTGGAACTGGAAGGATTCGCAAAGTACAACAAGTCGGAAAAGGTCTTCCGGTTCCCGAACGGAAGCAGCATCGCATTTGGCTACTGCAAAAGCGACGCGGATCTCGGCCAGTATCAGGGCGCAGAGTACGACGTGATATTCCTCGACGAAGCCGGACAGCTTCGTGAGGAATGGATCAAGAAGATCAATGCCTGTGTGCGCGGCGCGAACGGGTTTCCGAAGCGGACATATTACACGCTAAATCCGGGCGGGCCGAGCCACGGCTATTTTAAGCGGCTGTTCGTCGACCGGGTTTTCAATCCGGACGAGCACCCGGAGGATTATTCCTTCATCCAGGCGAAGGTCACGGACAACAAGGCTCTACTGCGGGAGCAGCCGGACTACATCCGGAGCTTGGAGAATCTGCCGCCGAAGCTGCGGGCAGCGTGGCTCGACGGGCGATGGGACGTCTACGAGGGACAGTTCTTCGAGGATTTCGTCAACAACCCGGACGGATACCAGACGCGGCAAGGCACGCACGTCATCGATCCGTTCGAGATTCCGAGCGGGTGGACGATCTGCCGGAGCTACGACTTCGGCTATGGGAAACCGTTCTCCTGCGCATGGTGGGCGGTAGACTACGACGGCGTGATCTACCGCATTTTGGAGCTGTACGGCTGCACGCAGACACCGAACGAGGGCGTGAAGTGGACACCGGACAAACAGTTTGCGGAGATCGCGAAGATCGAGCGGCAGCACCCATGGCTCAAGGGAAAGGACATCACAGGCATTGCAGACCCGGCAATCTGGGACGCGAGCCGCGGAGAAAGCATCGAGCAGACAGCGGCACGGTACGGCGTGTACTTCTCGAAGGGCGATAACGAGCGCATCGCGGGATGGATGCAATGCCACTACCGGCTGCAATTTGATGAGAACGGATACCCGCGGATGTACGTCTTCCGCAACTGCGAGGCGTTTATCCGCACGATTCCGATTTTGGTATACGACGAGCACAAGGTTGAAGATCTCGACACAAGCATGGAGGATCATGTGGCGGACGAATGGCGGTACTTCTGCATGAGCAGGCCGATTCGCCCGATGCAGACGGCTCCGGCGCTGCCGATTTGGGCTGATCCGCTGAACCAGATGAAAAAACACTGAGAAATATGCACAGAAAAGCGAATGAATATGCGAGAAGGCACAAAAATTCCCGGGGTAAAGACCGGAGAATTGGCGCATAACGGTGAATACATGAATGAAAGGGGTGGGGCCAATGCTGATGCCAGCATTGACGGACGCAGAGAAGAGCACCGTCACGACAGAGGTTTTCGGGGGATACAACCACAATCTCGAAATTGGAGACGGCGAGTTTTACGACATGAAAAATCTGTGCTCGGAGCACTACCCGCTTTTGAGCCAGAGGCCGAAGCGGAGTTTTGACCGGCAGCTGAACAGCCCGCAGGCGCTTATCTCGCGGGATGCGCTTTGCTGGATTGACAACCAACAGCTCTACATCTCCGGCTATTCGATGGCCGAGTACATGACAGCGGTGCAGATCACGAGCGGGAAGAAGCAGATCGTGTCGATGGGCGCGTATCTCTGCATCTTCCCGGACGGCATTTACTTCAACACGGAAAAGTATTCGGACAACGGGTACATGGGGCACGCAAACAGCGTGGCGCTTGGCGCGAGCCGGAAGCTCGGCATTTCGCTCTGCACGGTGGACGGCACGGCAATCACGGTGAGCTATACGCAGAGCGACCAGCCGGAGAACGCGACAAACGGCCAATACTGGATCGACACAAGCGGAAGCGTGCACACGCTCAAGCAGTACGCGGCGACAACCTCGCAATGGGTGTCGGTGCCGACGGTCTATCTCAAGCTCGCGGCGGACGGCATCGGACAGGGATTTTCCAAGTACGATGGAATCCAGCTGAGCGGGCTGACCGGAAGTGAGCAGGTGAAAGCGCTCAACGGCTCGCACATTCTCTACGACGTGGCGGAGAGCTACATCGTGATCGTGGGCCTCGTCGACCAGACGACGGAGCTGACGAGCGGGACGATAAAGACCGAGCGGAAGGTGCCGGACATGGACTATGTGACCGAGAGCGGGAACCGGCTCTGGGGCTGTAAGTATGGCGTGGTGGACGGCGAGACCGTGAACGAGCTTTATTGCTGCAAGCTCGGGGACTTCAAGAACTGGGAGTGCTACGAGGGCGTGGCAACGGACAGCTGGCGCGCGAGCTGCGGCACGGATGGGAGATGGACGGGCGCGGCGACGCTGGCCGACAGCCCGATCTTCTTCAAGGAGGACTGCTTCCACCGGGTATACCCATCTGCACAGGGCGCACATCAGGTCGTCGTGCAGAAATGTGAGGGCGTGCAGCGCGGATCGGAAAAGAGCCTCGTTGTGGTAGATGACCGGCTCTATTACAAGTCGCGCATGGGCGTTTGCGTCTACACGGGCGGGATGCCGGAGAACATCGGCAGCGCGTTCGGGAACACACTCTACTATGAGGCCGTGGCCGGAGGGGTGCGCGGGAAGTATTACATCTCGATGCGGGATGGAGAAAACGTATGGGCGCTCTTCTGCTACGACACACGGCGCGGGATCTGGCACAAGGAGGACAGCCTGCACGCGGCAGAGTTTGCCCGCGTGGACGATGAGCTTTACTGCCTGGACAGCGAGAAGCACGTAGACTGTCTGTATGGGTCGGCGGGACAGCCGGAAGGGGCCGTCGAGTGGATGGCGGAAACCGGAATGATGACCTATGGACTTGCCGGGAAGAAGTACATCACGCGGCTGGATCTGCGGATGCAGCTTCCGAAGGGAAGCAGCATGGATTTCTGGATTCAGTACGATTCGGACGGACAGTGGCGGCACAGCGGACATCTGGACGGGAAAGGACTGCGAACATTCCTGCTGCCGATCCGACCTTGCCGGTGCGACCATCTGCAATTCCGCATGACGGGAAAGGGCGAGATCAAGCTATACGGCCTGACGCGCGTGCTGGAAGCGGGGAGTGACGCATGAGAAAGGAGGTGCGACGATGGGCAGCATGAAATTGGCGTACCCATCCATTGCCGGAAAGACGAGCGGGGAACAGCTGGAATCCATGCGGCGCTACCTCTGCACGCTGACGGACCAGCTCAACCTCGCGGACTGGTCGGCGGGCGCGGTGCTGCAGGAAGTGTCGCGGGCCATTGATGCGGACAGCCTGCCGGACGCGGAGCGGAAGACGCAGCTCGGGAATTTTGGGCAGCTCAAGGCGCTGATTATCAAGACGGCGGACTACGCCGCCGCGAACAGCGAGAGCTTCCAGACGCAGCTCTCGGGCAATTATGTCGCGGTATCGGACTTCGGGAAGTATTGGCAGGAAGCCACGATGACCATTGACGGAAACGAATTCGGCATCCGGCAGCTTTACGACTACGCTGCGGGCATCAACAACGACTTCGCGGTAAACTCGCAGCAGTACGTGAAAACCGGACTGCTCTACTACAACGGCGCGGTGCCGGTCTACGGCGTGGGCGTCGGCAACATCGAGACCACAGTGACAAAAGACGGCGAAACCGTGGTAGACCAGAAGAAAAATGAGTTGGTGACCGTGACGCCGGGGCGCGTGTCCTTCTGGCAGGGCGGCGACGAGATCGCATATCTGTCGGCCAAGAAGCTGCACTTCCCGTCCGGAACGCTGGAAGCGACGGACGCGAAGCTCTCCGGCACGCTGACAGCGGCGAGCGGATCGGTGATTGGCCCGTGGACAGTGGCAGAGGACAGCATCTACCGGACGAACAAGAAGTGGGGCGCGTCGGACGGATTGTATTTCGGTACCAGCGGACTGAGCCTTGGAAGCGGCTTCAAGGTGGACGCGAGCGGCGCGATGACAGCGAAGGGCGCGACAATCTCCGGCACGATCAACGCGACGGACTTGCAGCTCGGCGGCGTGAGCGTCCAGACAAAGCTGCAAGCAATCATGGCGCAGATCGACGCGATTACAGACAGCATGGGCAATGTTACCGGTCTGACGGTTGGCGGTACGAGTATGCGCGGCGGCGAGATGTATGTCGACGGAGCGGGCGGACTGCAGTTTACGCCGTCCAGCTCGGCACCGGAGGGATATGCAACGGAGCTGAGCGGCGCGGCGGTGCGCGTTCGCTCGACGAGCGGCGATATCTTCATCCAGAACGCCGGAAAGACGGCAAGCATCCAGCTCCGGGCAGATGGGACGATAAAGTTTGTATCGAGCGGCGTAGTCGGCGTTGTGCCGGTATTCGGGTGATCGCCTATGCCGACTGCATCGATTTCGGGAACCGTATTAAACGTGACGGGGCTGACCGTCGGGCAGCAGTACGCGATGATGCTCTACTGCCTCTATCCGGGAAGCACGAGCTACACCGCACTCGTGCGCCAGCCGGAAAGCGGGACACGCGAGGCCGCGACGACAATGTGGTCGTTTAACATCAGCGGCTATGTGGGGAACGCGGGCACGTATCATTTTTACGTACACATCTATGCTCCGGGGCAGGAGCCACAGAACACTAATACAAATATCGTATCTTACACGACGCAGGCGCAGACTGTAAAAGTGTTGATCCGGAACTATCTGGACGGAAACACGGCGCTGACAAGCGGCTCCTACACGGGAGACCCGGGCGGAATCTTTTACATCACGTATGCCAACACGCAATATCAAACATATTCGGAAATCTATGATTTTCAGTATTTCCGGCTGTCCTCGGACAACTACCAGACCAACTATTCCGCTGGAACCGGAATCACGATCTCGGAAGGGCTGGAGGTACATGCCTATTACAAGAGCCGGATTGCCCCAGTTGCGCCGACAATCACGAGCGTGACCACGACGAAGAACAGCGCGACGGTCTATTGGGCATCAAACGGAGGAGACGGAAGCACGGGATATTGGACGCTGTTTTACCGGACGGCGACGGGGGCCTATGTGTCCTACGGAAACATCGGAAGCTCGCCGGTCACGGTGGCGGGCCTCAGTCCCGGCACAACGTATTACTTCATGATCCGGCACACGATCCGCAGCACGGCCAAGTATGCAGACAGCGCGTCGGTCTCGGCGACGACAAAGGCACTGATTACGGCTTTTGCATGGACAAGCAACGATGCGGCGAACATTGCGGCGGGAAGCCTGATTTCGACGATTACGCCGGCGGCATGGAACACGCTGCGGCAGCGGGTGGCCGACTGCGGCGGCACGGCGGCGGCGGTGCCGACGGCTACGGCGGGCGCGGCATTGAGCACGAACCACTTCAATCAGATGCGGGCGGCGATTGCGGCGCTGAGCGGCGCGGGAACCGTGACACCGGCAGTCGTGGTGAGCGAACTGCCGACATATCGCGCGGCGCAGTTTGCCAACGACAATGCTGCGCTGAAGGAAGCTATCAACAGAGCTATTACGGCCAAAAATGCGTCATAGGGAGGAAATGACAATGATTTTGAAACTTGATGAAAAGCAGATCCCGATCACGAACTTTTATGAAACGCTGGTGGAGCGGGCACAGATGACCGCGACAAACAGTTTCGAAGTCGGCGCGGGGGCGGAGTTCCCGGATCTATCCGGCGTGGAGGGCATGAGCTTTGTAAGCTGCAAAGTGATTGACGGACAGCAGGAGATTCCGCTGATTGGGACATACCGCAAGGCGGAGAGCGTGAACGCATCCTACGATGCCAGATCGAAGGTCTACATGGTGAACATCGTATTGACAGGAGGGGACGCGGAATGAAATTCGGGACAGAGGTGCGGGCGCTTCGGGAGAAGCTGATTACGGAGATCAACGCGGCAAAGCTGCCGCCGGTGGTCGTGGAGCTGATCCTGCAAAATCTATTGGCCGAGGCACACGCGCTGGCGGAGATGCAGATCAAAGCGGAAGCCGCGCAGGAGACGGAGGAAGCAACAGATGGAAAATGAGACGATGGAACAGAGCGCGCCGGTGCTGACGCGGCCAATCGGTGAAGCGCAGGTGCGGCAGGCGTTTGCCACGCTGCAAAAATACAAGGCGGGCAAGGCAAACCTTGAAGCGCGCGTGACGGCGAGCGAAAACTGGTGGCGGCTCAAGAGCTGGCGGCAGATTCAAAAAGGAAATCCGATGGACGATAAGTGGACGAGCGCATGGCTCTTTAACGTCATCATGGGAAAGCACGCGGACGCGATTGCGGCATACCCCGCGCCCGCCGTCCGGCCAAGGGAGCCGGACGACCGGGGAGAAGCCAAGCGGCTCTCGTCCATCCTGCCGGTGATCCTGGAACAGAACGATTTCGAGGAAGTCTACTCGGACAGCCAGTGGACGAAGCTGAAGCAGGGGACGCTCGTTTGGCACGTGAGCTGGGACAGCTCCAAGCTGAATGGAATCGGCGACATCGCCGTGAACGCGGTAGACATTCTGAGCTTTTTCTGGGAGCCGGGGATCACAGACATTCAGAAATCGAAAAACGTCTTTGTGACGGAGCTGGTCGACAACGACATCCTGACGGCCAAGTATCCGGAGCTGGAAGGAAAGCTGAAATCGACCGGCAACATCATGCAGCAGTACAACACAGATGACACCGTGCCGACGGACAACAAAAGCATGGTGGTGGACTGGTACTACAAGAAGTGGCGGGGCGGCAAGAGTGTGCTGCATTTCTGCAAATTCGTCGGAGACAACGTACTGCTGGCGACCGAGAACGACGGCGAGCAGAAATATAGCACGCAGCAGATGCCGGACGGCTCCGTGGTGCAGACGCCAGTCGGAAGCCCCATGGCGGAGACGGGCCTTTACGACGACGGGGATTATCCGTTTGTGGTGGATGCGCTGTTCCCGGTGGAGGGCAGCATTGCAGGCTACGGATACATCGACATCGGCAAGAGCGCACAGGAGCAGATCGACCGGATGAATCAGGCAATCATCAAGAACGCAATTATGGCGGCGTCGCCCCGGTGGTTTCGGCGCAGCGACGGCGCGGTAAACGAGGAAGAATTTGCGGACTGGACGAAGCCTTTTGTGCACGTGGACGGCAATCTCAGTCAGGACTCGCTGATGCAGATTCAGGTAAACCCGTTGAGCGCGAACTACATCACAATTTTGCAGAACAAGATCGAGGAACTGAAATGGACGACCGGCAACACGGACGTCAACAACGGCGCGACAAGCTCCGGTGTGACGGCGGCATCCGCGATTGCGGCGCTGCAGGAAGCATCGGGCCGGTCGAGCAAGGACAGCACGAAGTCGGCATACCGGGCATATGCGCGGCTCATCCGCATGGTGATTGAGCGAATTCGGCAATTCTACGATCTGCCGCGTCAGTTCCGCATTGTGGGGCAGCGCGGCGCGGAAGAATTCGTGCAGTATTCCAACCAAGGGTTGCAGATGCAGCCGCTCTATGGCAAGGACGGGCAGCCGGACGGGATGCGGAAGCCAGTATTTGATATCGAGGTTTCGGCACAGAAGGCGAGCGAATATACGGCGATGGCGCAGAACGAGCTGGCGCTGCAATTCTTCCAGCTGGGCTTTTTCCAACCGCAAATGGTGGATCAGGCGCTCGCGACGCTGGACATGATGGACTTCGACGGGAAGGACAGCATCGTGCAGAAGATTCAGGAGAACGCCGACCTTGCGGAGCGCCTGGCGCAGTGGCAGCAGATGGCGCTTGCCGTGGCAGATCGATATGATCCTTCGCTCGGGCAGGCGCTGGCCGAACAGGTATTGATGGAGGGCGGACAGGCCGTGCAGGCTCCGCAGGATGAAAAGCTGGCAGAGATCAAAACCGGCGAGCAGCAGGAGCCGACAAAGGTACAAAACGCGCGGGAACAGGCGCAGAAGGCCACGCAGCCGGAATAAAAAACCGATCTGCAAACACTTCAATGGTTTGCAGATCGTTTCTTTCGGCGTGGGGTGAAATCACAAAAAACGCATGGTAGACTGAAATTAGAAAGTCAGAAAGGACTTGCTTTATGGATGAACTTATGGCAGGAGCGCCCCAGGTGGGCGCGGCTGACGTCGCCGGTCAGCAGATGAGCGGGCAGGCAGCTCCGGCGCAGGCGCAAGCGCCGCAGCAGCAGGCCAACGTCCCGGACGCTCAGGGACAGCAGGAGGAGACCTTTGAGAGCTTGATCGCGGGAAAGTACAAGCAGCAGTACGACAGCGCAGTCGGCGCGGCGGTGCAGAAGGCCGTGAAGCAGCGGCTCAAAGGGCAGGGGGCGATGAAGGCGCAGATCGAAGCGATGGCTCCGCTGGTCGACCGGCTGGGCGTGCTCTATGGCATTGACACGTCTGACCCGAGAAAGATCGACTATGCGGCGCTGGCGCAGAAGTTTGGTGCGGATAACCGTCTCTACGAAGCAGAAGCCATGGAACGCGGCTCGACGGCGGACGCGGTACGCAGCGAGTATGCTTCTCGCGCGGAAACCGCAGGGATGCGCCGCCAGCTGCAGGAGTACCAGCTTCAGGAGCAGTTCAACGGCATCCGGTCGGCATTTGACCGGGATGTTGCCGGGCAGTATGGGACGAGCTTTGAAGCCGAGATGGCAAACGAGGATTTCGCCCGGCTGATTGCGGCGAACGTCCCGCCGAAGACAGCCTACGAAGTGGTACACATGGCAGAGATCCAGGCAGCGCAAGCGCAGGTGGTGGCAGCACAGGCGAGAAACAACGTCATGCAGACCATCCAGGCGCAGGGCGCAAGACCGCCAGAGATCGGCGGGAACGCCAACGGCGGGCAATTCACAAACAACGACCCGCGCAGCTGGACGAAGGAACAGCGTGCGGAGATCATCAGAAGAGTTCAGAGGGGGGAAAAGATCATCCTCTGAGCAGAAGGAGGAAAAAATCATGGGTAACAGCAACATTGGATTCCAGTTTTTCGCGGATGCGGGTACGCTGGTCAACACGACCGGCAACTACGTGAACGCATACACCGGCACACCTACGGCGTTTGACACGATCAACAAGCTGACGCCGACGATGAAAACGTTCTACGACACGCAGCTCCTTGAAAATGCGCGCCCGGAACTGATCTTTGCACAGCTTGCCAAGAAGCAGGCGCTTCCGCGCAACCACGGCAAGAGCGTGGAATGGCGCAAGTGGAACACGCTGCCGGAGGCGGAGACGCTGACCGAAGGCGTCATCCCGACCGGCCAGAAGCTCGGCATGTCGAGCATGACGCAGGATCTTGTGCAGAAGGGTCTGTACGTCACGATCTCCGATCTGCTGGAACTGCACGCCATTGACAACGCGATTCTCGGCGCGACCGAAGAACTCGGCGCGTCCGGCGGCATGAGCATTGACAAGATGGTGCGAAACGAGGTCGTGGGCGGCACGGTGAAGCAGCTCTGCGACAAGGTGAACGCCACGACCGGCGAACATACCGAGGTGACAGAAAGAAGCGGCATGGACACCACTTGCGTGCTGACGCCGACCGAGGTCAACAAGGCCGTGACCACGCTGAAAAAGGCGCACGCGCCGACGATCAACGGCAAGTACGTCGGTATCATCCATCCGTCTGTCGCGTTCGATCTGCGGCAGAGCAAGGAATGGATCGAGGCGCACAAGTATGCGGCGGTCACGGAGCTGTTCAACGGCGAGATCGGCGAGCTGCACGGCGTGCGCTTTATCGAATCGACGAACCAGAAGATCTGGAACGACAGCACCTGCCCGGTCAAGACGGCTGCTGCCAGCGGCAACCCGGCGGTCTATTACAGCGTGTATGCGACGATCATCATGGGCAAGGACGCCTTCGCCATGATCGACCCGGACGGCGGCACGATGGAAATGATCGTCAAGACCAAGGGCGAAGCGGGCGGCCCGCTGGAACAGTTCAGCACCGTCGGCTATAAGTACGAAGGCGCGGCAAAGCGGCTCTACGAGGAGCGCATGGTGCGCATTGAGAGCACGAGCGCATACTCCGCGACCGACCCGGCCAACTAAGGAAGGAGAACCCACATGGCAAAGACAGAAGAAACCGCAGTTGTGACCGCGACGACCGAACAGAAATATGACCCATGGAAGGATATGCGGGAGATCATGCTGCCGAGAGCGGGTAACAACGAACAGCAGTTCCAGTATGTCGGCGTGAACGGCAGAACGTTTCAGGTGCCGAGGGGCAAGCGGACGGAGGTTCCGCGCCCGGTCTATGAGTGCCTGATGGAAGCACAGCAGCAGGCGCAGGAAGCCTTTGAAGCCAACCGCGCGAGCGAGCCAAAATAACAACATAGTGCCCTTTGCGGCATGACGAGAGGGAGCGTGTGCCGCTCCCTCTTTTTCATAGGAGGTGGAGTATGAGAATTCGAGAAGCAATTGAGATGATCGACCGGCTGATGCCGAATCAGTACGGCGAGGAAGAAAAGGTACACTGGCTCAGTGAGCTGGACGGCATTGCAGACCGCGAGGTTTTCCGGGCGCATGAGCGGGAAGAGGATATGGGGGAGTTCACCGGCTATCCGCCGGGCGTGGATCTCGACACGATTTTGATGATCCCGTTTCCGTATGAGGACATTTACCGCTGGTATCTGGAAATGAAGATCTGCGACGCGAACGGCGAGCTGACGAAGTACAACAACGCCGCTGCAAAGTACAACAGCTACTGGCAGGGATTTTGGAACGCATACAATCAGGAGCACATGCCGCGGCAGGCGGCAACGTATTTCAAACTGTAAAGGGGTGATGACATGGCAATTTATCGCGTAGAAAACGGAAAGGCGCCGGCAGGCCTTTCGGCGGGCGACGAGGTCGTGACCGGCGGCGGAACATACCGGATCACAGGTGTCAACGCGGACGGCAGCTACCAGAGCCAGGTGAGCAACAAGAAACAGACGACCTACAACTACAAGGGGCAATATACGCAGCGGCAAAGTCCGCTGCTCTCGCAGGGCGTGAGCGGGTATACGCAAAATCGGCTCAATGGGCTGGAAGGCGGATACACGCCGGGTTCCGCTGTGCAGCAAGCGCAGGCGTATCTCAATCAGGTGCAGTCCCGCAGGCCGGGAGAATATCAAAGTCAGTGGGACGGCGAGTTGACGGAGCTTTACAACAGGATCGCGAACCGGAAGCCGTTCAGCTATGACATCGGGACAGACCCGGTATATCAGCAGTACAGGGAGCAGTACCAGCGGCAGGGGCGGCTCGCGATGCAGGACACGATGGGACAGGCGGCGGCGCTGACCGGCGGCTATGGCAGCACCTACGGTGAGCAGGTGGGGCAGCAGGCGTACAATGCCTATCTGCAAAACCTGAACGACATTGTGCCGGATCTTTACAATGCGGCATACAACCGCTACCGAGACGAGGGCACAGACCTCTACAACCAGTATGGACTGCTCAGCGACCGCGAGAATCAGGCGTACAGCCGGTACCGCGACACGGTGAACGACTATTACTCCGACCTCTCCGATGCGCGCAGCGCCTACGACAGCGCCTATTCGCGGGACTACAACCAGTGGAGCGACCAGCTCAGCTATTGGGCGCAGAAGGCGGCGAACGAGAACAGCGCCTACTTGCAGCAGCTCGCGGCGCAGAGCAGGGCGAGCGGCGGATCGGGCGGCGGCTCCGGCGGGAGCGCATCCAAACTGACGGATCGGACACTCATCAATGGGTACGGCGATTTCGAGAGCAACAAGGCGATGCTGGATGCCAGCTATCGCGGCGTGAAGAAGACCATTGAGATGCAGATCGCACAGGGAAATCTCAGTGCGGCGTATCAGACGGCGGTCAACGCGCAAAGCCAGATGAGCCATCAGCAGTGGTCGGACATTTCGCGCCGGATCTTCGAACTGACCGGCAAGAAGATCGATGACGCCGTGAACTATTACAACAGCGGAACGGGAACGGCGGGGACTGCGGCTACAAGGAAAAAATAAGGAGCGACGATATGGCGATCATTTCGGAAAAGAGTTTTGTGAACGGTGCGCTGAAGAACCAGAACAAGAAGACAAAAAGACCGCAGACGTCCATCGTGAACGAAGCTGATTTTTTGTCACGCGGAGGCGAGGAAATGGATCGGCGCCGGACAGCCTTTGAAAACTACAAGGCTGCCCGCGCGGCGATGCAGCAACAGGCGCAGCGGCAGGTGACGCAGGGCTATGAGCGCCGGGCGGACGCGATGGGGACTGTGGCGAGGGGGTATGGGCAGTCGAACATGCCGACGGTGGCGAAGAAGACGGCCTATGAGAATTACACCTATGCGCTCAAGCAGAAGGAGCTTCGGCAGAAACAGATGAGCGGGAAACCGCTGACCCCGGCAGAGCAGAAGATTCTGAACACGACAGTCTATCGAGACCCGGCACAGGCCGCGAACGCCGAAAACAACAAGTATCAGAATCAGGCCGTACAGAACGTGGAGAGCGAAGAACAGATCACCAAGCACCAGTTCGACCATACGCCGGAAATGGTCAAACAGTACGGCTCCTACGAAAACTACAAACGCGGCCTTTACGACAATGAATATGTCGGCGTCCTGAAAGAGCGGGAGGAAGAGCTGGACGGCCAGATCAAGGAGCTGGAACAGCAGATCCGGACGCGGCAGGCGGAAGCCGAGACGGCGACCGAGGAAGGCGTGCGGCGAGAGAATGAGCGGAAAGAGCTGATCAAGCAGGGCAAACTGGAAGGGGTCAGCGACATGGAGGCCCGGCTTGCGCAGCTTCAGCAGGAGCAGATGCAGCTGCAAAGCGAACGCGCGATGAAGCGCAGCCACATGGCGATCGATCCGCTGGATGACGAGACGAAGGCACTGCTGCGGGAATACAACGCGGGCGGTATGTACACGAGGGACTACTCCAAACAGAACGGCGGAAGCGGGCTCTCGAAGATGGAGGCCCGTGCCGATCTGCGGGCGAAGGGATATAGCGAGGATGAGATCAAAAGCCTCGCAGAGTATGAACAGCGGCTTCGGGATTATGAGAACGCGATGATACAGGCAGAGGATATGCAGCGGTTTGGGCAGGAGCATCCGTACATTTCGACGGTGGCGTCCGCGCTGATGGCTCCAGCAAAGGCGCTGGGCAATATCGAATCGGTGCGTGGCGTGCTGCCGAAGGGGTTCGGCGGGTATCAGAACGCGGATATGCCGACGAATATTTACAGTCCACTGTATAATGCGAGCCGCGTGTCGGGAAGCATCCGTAGCGGCGTCATGGAGGACATGGGAAACGTCGGACAGTTTCTCTACCAGGCGGGAACCAGTGCCCTGGACAGCGCGGTCAACATGGCGGCGTCGATTGGCTTGGTCGGCGCGGCGGGGTTAGGAACCGGCGCGGCGGCGCAGGGCGCCGTGGCGAATACGATGAACTTCGTGATGGGGTCACAGGTCGCAGCAGATTCCGTTTATGAGGGAATCCAGAACGGCAAAAGCAACGTCAACGCGCTGATCGACGGTATTGTCGAGGGTGCGATCGAGGGCATCACAGAAAAATATTCCGTGGGCGACATCATTGAAACGATGCTGTCCGGCAAGGCGGCGTGGCGCAAGGTCATCCGGGCGTTTGCTTCGGAGGGCGCGGAGGAAATTGCAAGCAACTGGCTCAACCGCATCTATGACGTGACCGCGAAGCGCGGGCGCGGCGAAGTGGAAACGGCGTACCGCGCCTATCTTGCAAAGGGAATGAGCGAGCGGGATGCGATGGCCGCGATGGTGAAGGATTTCGCAGAGGAAGATGGACTTTCGTTCCTCGCGGGCGGCCTTTCCGGCTGGGCAATGTCCGGCACGTATGCGGCGCTTGGCAAGGGCGCGTCGGAGGCGAACATCCAGTGGACGGCAGCGCAGGCCATCCAGCGCGGCGAGGTGCAGGATGTGATCGACCTCGGGCTGGCACAGGGCAAAGGAGCGGCCTTCGACCGCGCGGCAGCCTTGCAGGGCGATCTGATGCGAGGCGGAGAGCCGACGCAGAAGGACGTGGCCGGTGTGCTGCGCGAGTACGTCAGGGAGCAGCAGGACGCCGCGGAGGACGCGAAGAGCGGAGATCAGACGCAGGAGAACCAGACATACCAGAACTTCAAAAACGCCGCGCAGAGCGTGGAGCAGCCGCAGACAGAGCAAGAACAGGCGAAGCGGCAGCAGGAACAGCAGGGCGTCGATCTATACGACGAGGACGGAAGCTTGCTGGATGTGGGCGAAGGATGGGCCGAGATCGACCCGGAGCAGTATGCCGGGCAGCAGACCGCGCAGGCCGAGGCGGAGATGGACAAAGCAGCGGCTGCGGCGGACAATGCCTATCTGGAACGTCAGGTGCAGAAGAACGGCTATGACGATCTGACAGCGGCGTATTTTGTAAACGGCAAGACGACAGATCTCTCCTTGGAAGAGTATGCCGCGAAATTCCAGAAGGCATACGAGCGGGGGCAGATGGGCGTATCGAAGGAATGGACGGTCGGCGCGGCGGTCGGGATGAACCGGGATGTGGCGACGGCGGCATGGGAGGCCGGACGCAAGGCGGCGCAGCAGAGCGGCGCGACAACCGAAAAATATAGCATCAATGACACCAGGAATCTAGGCCAGAAAGAGCAGTTCAAGGAATACCGGGCGGGGAGATTCAAGGCAAAGGATGAATTTGCATTTGGAGCAGCGCCGGAAAGCGTGCAGAAGATCGGACTGACCGGCGAGATCGTCATGTCACAGACGGACTATAAAAAAGCAAAAACTGCGAAACACAACGTTCCACAGCGCGTTTTTAATAATCTGAAATCGATTATGGATTCGGCTGTACTGTCCTTTGAAAAGGGAGATGAGGTCGGCGTGCTGACGTCGGAGATCGATGCAGACGGAAAACCGCTCTTGCTTGCCTTCCGGAAAAATGTTAATCTGGATGGAGAGACAGTGACCAGAATGAAAAGCGCCTATGGACTGGATACTCCGTCTGCGTGGGTGCAGAACCAGATCAAGGATGGAAAAACGCTTCGGATTCTGGACAACAAAAAAGCCGACAATTTCCTGAACAGCGTTGGCTACAAGGCCGAGCGAACAGGAAACTATCAGCTTGGTGACACTGTATCAGAAATTCAGAAAAAAGTCAAGGGAGGAAATGAACATGGAAAGAACGTATCTGCTGAAGGACAGGAACGGAATGATGGTGCGCGTGCCGGAGAGCAAGCTCAGCGAGTGGAGCAAGCAGCAGGAGGGCGAAGCGAAAGCGCCCGCCGAGGACGAGAAAGAGCGGATCAGGCAAGAAATCTATCAGGAACTTGGCCTCAAGTAACGAACGCGGAGCTGATCGGCGAGGGCGGCAGCGAGAACACGGTGCGCGTGATGCCGCGGGCGGAGATTTTGAAAAACGCGGACGCGAAGAAGGCGGCAGAGTTCTTCCGCACGGCAGGGATCAAGAGCTATCAATTTGTCGTCGGGCAGCTGGAAACCACGGTCGACGGGCGGACGTTCCGCGCGGACGGCGTGACGCTGGCAGACGGAACGGTGCTGGTGCGGCTGGACAGCGAGGAATATACCGCGACGCAGCTTGCCAAGCACGAAGGGTATCACATCATTGCACAGCGCAACGCCGAGATGGCGCAGCGCATCCGCAAGCGGATGGTGGCCGAGGGAAAGATCAGCAAGGCGCAGATCGACAGCTACATCGACGCCTACAACGCGATCTACGGAGACAACACGGACGCCTACGTTGAGGAGATCGTAGCGGATGCCTACGCCGGAATCAACCGCACGGCCTACGGCACGAACAACATCCGCGCCGAGGTGACGATGGAGGCTGGGCAGTGGACGAAGAAAACCGGAAGCGCGAGGGCACCGCCAGAATTGCAATTCTCAGCCAGTGCGGAGCAGATCAGCGAGCAGGACAGAGAGAATCTGAACAAAGTGCTGGAAATGATGGACGCGGAAGGTGACGGCATTTTCCGGGACGCGGTGCTACTGCGAAATCCGAAAATGCTGCAAAAGATTGTGGCGGAACGCGGAAAAACGGAAAGCGCTGCATTCACGCGGTGGTTTGGGAACAGCAAAGCGGTCAACCGGAACGGCGAGCCGCTGCTGGTGTTCCATGGAGCGGGCGCAAGGTTTACAACGTTCGATGCGGGCGGAAAGCCGATTTGGCTGACAGCGAACATCCAGTATGCAGAAAAGTATTCCACGGCGAATAGAGCTGCTGAGAAACTGCTGCCAAGCTCGTCAATTTATGCGGGGAACGTTGACAGGGTGATCCCAGCGTATATCCGTGTCGAAAATCCGGCGAACGTTGGGGACACGGACGGCGGGTTTGATGAAAACTATATGGATCTAGCGAAACGGATCGGCGTGCGCCCGAGTGAACTGCGGAAGGCATGGGAAGAAGCCGGAAGACCGGAAATGTTGTGGCAAGCGGTCAACTCGAAGCAGATGTCAGAGCTGCTGAAACGGCATGGGTATGATGGAATCCAAGCGATTGAGAACGGTGTAGCAACATGGGCAGTGCTGGAACCGACGCAAATCAAATCTGCCGTGGCAAACAACGGCGTATTCAGTCTGAAAAGCGCAGACATCCGATATGCTTCGGCGCAGCAGCGGTTCCGGGATGCACTGCCGGAGCGGGCGGCGGAATATGTGACACGGACGGAAAACACACTGGTGCGGCGGCTGGCAGACAATCTGAGCGTGCCGGAGACTGCCAAGCGCGAGACGCTGCGGCCAATCGCCGACGAGATCATATACGACGTACTGCGCGGCGGCGAGATGGACAGCGCGAAGCTGAACCGGCTCTTTGAACAGGCATGGGACGCCGGGCGGGAAGCCGACACGGAATACTATGAGCAGTACAAGGATGTGCGCGAGAAAATCCGCACGCAGAAACTTTTCATCTCGGCGAAAGACCGGGCGGACATTGCGGACTTTAACCTGTTCCGCAAGCAGACCATGGGCACGCTGCGCCTTTCCAGCGATGGATTGCCGGTCGACACGTTCTATCAGGAGATGCGGGACATGGCGCCGGAGCTGTTCCCGGCGAGCATCACCGCACCGAGCGACCAGCTATTGCAGCTCTATGAGGTGGCGCAGAGCATCCGGAAGCGCGAAAAGACGCTGAACGAAGCGTTTGGCGCACAGGCGGAGAGCTTCAAGACGTGGGCGCGGAATGACTTTGATGAATCCGTGCAGCGGCTTGCGGAAGGAATCCGCATTGCAAAACGCTATCAGGAAGCGCAGGAGCGCAAGAAGGAGAAGCTGGGCGTGCCGCAGACGGCAGAGGAAGCCATGGAGCTTGCGAAGGAGGTCAAGGCCGAGAAGAAGAAATTTCAGAAGGTGCAGAGCCGGTATTTGCTGACGGACGCAGACCAGAAGGTCGTGAATATGCTGCTGCGTGGAGACACGACGCCGGAAGCGGTACAGAACCGGGAGAACGCGGAAGCGATCCTGAAAACCTACGAAGCGAAAGCGGACTATGATCTGCTGGCGCTGCGGCTGAAAGCCTGGAACAACACGCGCAAGCAGGGATTGCGCGATCAGGCGGAGAACGCGCTGAACGCGGCGGAAGCCGAGAAGTGGGTCGACAAGAGTTCGGGACTTGCGTATATGCGCGAGACCATGGAGCGGAACATCCGGGACATTGCGAAAAAAGGCAAGGTTGCAGATAAGAAGGCCGAGACGTTCAACAACGAGTATTTCCACCCGGTACACAAGAACGAGAGCGACCGAAAGAGCTACGTCGTCGGCTTGCAGGACAGGATCAAAGCGCTGAATCTTGGCCGGAAGGTGGAGAAGGGGAATCTGGTTTCGGAGAGCTACGCGGTGCAGTGGCTCGGGGAAGCGGAATTCAACCGGAAGTATCTGGCGGAGCATCCGCGCGTGAAGCAGCGCGGCGGATTTGGCTACGAGGAATGGAACGCGGCAATTCAAAAGTTCCGCGAGGAAAACCAGAAGCTGGATTACGCGAAGATCGAACACGCCGTGAAGGAATTCAGAAGCATCTACGATCAACTCTATCAGGACATGAACCGCGTGCGGATGGAAAACGGCTATGAGCCGGTCGATTATATGCAGGGGTATTTCCCGCATTTTCAGGAAAACGACAAGGACGGGAGTCTGCTGACACGATTCGGACGGCGCCTCGGCATTACGGACGAGGTAACGCCGCTGCCAGCGACGATCAACGGCCTGACGCAGTCGTTCCGGCCGGGCATCCGGTATATGGCAAACATCCAGCAGCGGCTCGGCTATGCGACGGCCTATGACGCGCTGCAAGGCTTCGACCGGTACATTGAGGTTGCATCGGACATCGTCTACCACACGGGCGACATCCAACGTCTCCGGGCGCTGGCGACGCAGATCCGCTACCGCGCGAGCGACGAGGGCGTGCGCAAGCAGATCGACCGCATTTTGCAAGATCCGACGCTGACGCCGGATGAAGCAAACGAGCGGGTGGCGCAGGCGATGAAGGACGCAAAGTTTGCGCTTTCGAACTTCGTGGCGGAACTGGACGAATACACGAATCTGCTTGCCGGGAAGAAGTCGCGGCTCGACCGCGGCATGGAAAAGATGCTGGGGCGGAAATTCTACAACGTCTGCAAAGCCTTTGAATCCCGCGTGGGCGCAAACATGGTGGCGGCGAACATCGGATCGGCGCTGACGAACTTCATTCCGCTGACGCAGGCATGGAGCCAGGTGTCATCGGCGGATATGCTGCACGGGATGTGGCAGACGCTGCAAAACTACAAGACGGCGGACGGACTGGACGCGGCTTCAACCTTCATCCACAACCGAAGCGGATATGGGCGGCTCGCGATGTCGACCATGGACAAGGTTTCGGAAAAGGCAGCATTTTTGATGGAAGCCGTCGACGGGTTTACGACCGGAAGCGTCGTCCGGGCAAGGTATCTGCAAAACCTTCGGCTTGGCATGAGCGAGGTGAACGCGATGCAGGAGGCAGACCAGTTCGCGGCAAACATCATGGCAGACCGCAGCAAAGGCGCGACGCCGACGATCTACTCGGCGCGAAATCCGATCATCAAGCTCTTTACGCAGTTCCAGTTGGAGGTCAACAACGAACTGAGCTGGATCTTCAAGGACATGATCCCGCAGGAGCGGAAGAAGGGCGTGGCGCAGCTTGCAAAGGCGCTCTTTAAGTTTTTGATCGGCGCGTGGCTCTACAATGAGGTCTATGAAGCCATTGCCGGCAGACGCGCGGCGCTCGATCCGCTGGACATCCTAAATGACAGCGTGGGTGACTTCACAGGATATCAGCTGCCGAACACGGTGCAGTCGGCGCTCTCGGGCCGGTGGGAGTTCACGAAGGAGAAGCCGGGAACATATCAGGCGATCAAAAATCTCGGTGGAAACCTCATCAGCGAGCTGCCGGGCACGCAGATGCTCACGGTGCTCGGACTGGATGAGAAGTTGGGATTGGAGATCGACGGCGGACGCATTGCGGTTTCGTCGGCCATTCCGAACTTCGGGAACATCGAAAAGGCATTGCTTGCCAGCAACGAGGACATTGCCCCGAAGAAGAAAGTGCAGACGGTAATAAACGAGCTGGCAAACCCGGCGGCCTATCTGGCGCTGCCATTCGGCGGCGGGCAGATCAAGAAGATGGCACAGGGCGCGCAGGCCGTCATGCAGGGCGGCAGCTACAAGGCGGACAACGAGGGACGCGACATCCTGCAATATCCGATCTACAATGACAAGCCGGGCGAGATGGCAAAGAATCTGGCGCAGGCGCTGCTCTTTGGCAAGACGGCGACGGAGGAAGCGCAGGGATGGATTGAAAGCGGATTCAAGAATCTGAGCGCGAAGGAGACGGCGGCCTATCAGGAGATGACCGCAGCCGGAGCGGATCAGCGGGACAGCTATACCTTCGTCGGAGCGATGAAGAAGCTGGATAGCAAGGAGGCGAAGCTCACGATGCTGTTCGCCTACGATCTGCCGGAGGAAGGGAAGACGGCGTATTATTATAATGCGCTGGCCGACGATACGGAGCGCGGGAAGATGGATGTACTGGAAGAGCAGGGCGTTTCCCATTCGGACTATGTCGCGTTCCGAAAGGCGTACTTCGGCGCATACGGGACGCAGAGCGTGTCGCAGGAGCGGGTGAACGCGGCGCTCGATCAGTTGGACATTCCGAAGGCAGAGAAAGCGGCCATCTGGCGAAGCTGCAACAAGGACTGGAAGGAAGAAAACAATCCGTACAAGTAACAAAAAACCGGAGCGGGA
>ERZ831634.658-NODE-658-length-41872-cov-15.640170_pt1 | contig 41872 bp, 73 predicted proteins | sample MGYA00519953_ERZ831634 | MGnify/ENA primary metagenome ERZ831634 (study PRJEB31850, sample SAMEA3708718) | human gut metagenome | biome: human gut; feature: human-associated habitat; material: faeces | place: China | collected 2014 ... | reverse complement strand
CGCCAAACAGGGCGGCAGGGCTGGTGGGGTCGGTGCTCTGGTAGATGCTGCCCACGGGGTAGGCCGCCAAAGCACTGTCCGCAGAAAGTGTTCCGTCCGCATCGACCGTCAGACCGCTGCCAACCTTCACACCGCCCAGCGTGGTGGCGGTGGCAATAGGGAGCTTGATGCCTTTCAGCGCATCGCCAACAGCCTTTGCGTCAGCCGGGGCACCATCAACGCTCAGCGTCTTGTCGGTGCTCACGATGGCCGCAGCCCTGTCCGCTTCAGCTTTGGCAGAAGCGGCAGAGCTTCCCGCGCTCTTTGCGTCTGCGGACGCTGACCGTGCGCTTTGGGCCGCGCTGGTGGCGGCAGTCTGGGCCATGCTTTCGCTCTCTGCAGCTGCTGCGGCCTTTTCCGTCGCGGTGCTGGCTGCTCCGGTGGCGGTCTGAGCGGCTTGCAAAGCAGCCTGCTGCTGGCCTGTCACTTCCTCGGCGTACTGCTTGACGTACTCCATGCCCTGTGCGATGTCCTCGCGGACTTCCACGCCGCGCTCAGCCTTACGGATTCCCGCAATGGCTTCATCAAAAGTTTTATCCATAAAACACCTCCTATCTCATTAGCCTGACATGTACCCTTTGAGCGATCGACTCAAATCGTAAGCATCGGACGCTTTGCGTGCACTCAAAGCCTGCAGGTCGCTGATGCTGGAAAACTCAGTGCCGAATGTAAACTCCTTTTTATCCGGCGAATCCAACGGCTCAACAAGCTTGGAGCACAGCAGCCAGGTATCTACACCATGCGGTGCAGAGAAAATGTGCGTTTGCTTTCCAATTGCAATACGGCTGACATCAATATCAGCGTCTTTCAGATCGACCGCTTTGACCGTCATGCCGTTCAGATAGCGCAGATTTTTGGCGAGTTCTTCCTCTGCCGCATCCAGCAAAGACTGCGGCGTGCTTTCGATGCCTTCAATAAAGATCACTTTTGTGATGATGCCAAAAAGCTTTTGCGCAGCCAAATCGTTTGCGGTTTCTGTAATGGTTTCTCCCCATGAAAAAACAAGCCATGTTATCTTTTTGGCACCTACCGCGATCACCCGCGTGTAGATATCCTCTGCTTTGACGTTGTTGGTCAAATCCAGCAGGTTTGTTCCAAAAGCCACCGTCTGGCTGTTTTTATCGGTGATCGCCTGCAGATAGTCCAGATACCGGCGCGGTTTTCCGTTAGGATCCTCTGCATGGCGCAGCACCAGATATCCGCCGTACTTTTCCACCAGCTCACTCTGCAAGATGTCCCATGTAACGCCGTAGTTTTTTCCATCGCCAAAGCTGTATGTAGGTTCCTTGACATCAAACGAAAAGCGGGGATCCGTCTTGCCGTTGATAGCAAGGCTGTATTTCCCGTTTTGCTCGGTGATCTTAAAGGTCTTGGATTCAGATGCCTGCTCGACGTTATAAATGGAGTACGTGCCAAAATTCTTGTTGCAAGTACCGCAGACGATTTCGGCTTTTTTCACTTCGACCTTTGCGGCGTACGTTTTGCCCTTTACATAGGCTGCAAGCAGACGCACGCGGAAATTGTTGCTTCCAATCCGTGAAATAATGCGACCTTCCGCAATGTGCTCTTCATCGATTTCCCAGCTCAGGCAGGAAGCTTTGTTGATCTCTGTTTCCTCATAGAAAATATTCGTCTTTCCATCCACGGGATCTACAATTCCCCAATGGTAAATGTAATCTCCATCATTAGAATCGTAGCTGTAACCCACCTGCACGACTTTGATGCCGTCGATATAGGGCACGATCATGGGAATGTCCATTTGCACATTGCCAGGAGTAAAAGCTTTGTATGCATCTACCATTCCGTTGTGGTTATCGCAGATCCATTCCAAAAACTGCGAAAAGCTCACATTTTTTGCAGCGTACGGCGCAAGACCGCTATCATTCAGATACGCAAGCTCTCCTTCGCAGTAGATTTTCTGACGCATCAAAAAATCCTGCTCATGGCTCATGGGGCGGCCCTGCCAGATGGAAACGCCGTCCTGTTCCACCTCTACCGTAGTGCGCAGCTTTTGCAGCGCAGAGTGTGCCACATTGCCCAGCGGCATGGTAAACTCAAAAGAGCCAGCTTTACCCACTTCGCGGGTCAGCGTGGGGCTGATGAGCTTTTTCGTGTCGGTAATGTCGCTGATATCGTGGATACAGACCTTAGTTTTCCATGTGTCTACATCCGTCTGCACACCAGCATAAACTTTGTAACTCATAGGCTTGCCCCCAAATACTTGATGCTGATGCTGCAGTCTGCCGATGCAGCAAAAACGAGGGTGCCCACTACGCCATCCGGCATAGTAAGCCCCTCGATATACTGCCAGTCGGTGGACTTGGCCAGAATGCCCACCTCAAAGCCATTGAGAGACACCGCGATGTTTGCGGCGGTCTCGCTGCGCTGGAAGTAGATGCCGGCCGCACGCGGTGCACCGGTGATGGACACCTCTTTGTCCTCGCCCGCCTTGAGCGGGATATTCGTGTAGTTGCGCACGATGTCCGTTTCAAAGTTGAAGTCATCCCACAGCCAGTCGTTGGTGCCGTCGTAGACGCTGCGCTTGAAGGGGTTGCAGGTGCCGGTGATGGTAAAGGTGCTGGAAAGCCGGTCGCGGGATGGTGTGACTTTCCAAAGCCCTTCCCAGTACCACGCCGGGTCTTCATCAAAGCGGCACTGCAGCCACTTGCCATGAATGGCGTTGGCGATGGTGCTTTCGATGCTGGGCCACTTGCTTTTTGGCGCGTTGCACAGCAGTTCCATGGTGATGGTGCGCTTTTTATAGTGCACCTTGCCATCGTCCCATGTGGTCAGGTTCAGCAGTGAATCGGATCCGGTGACCTGCACAAGGTATTCTTCCGGTTCTGCCGCGCCGATTTTAGGGCTGCCTACCTTGAGGTACAGCCCCCAATCTTTCAGGGTGTGAAAATTGCCGATTTTTGCCCCCAGAAGCTTTGCCATTACACACCCCTCGCTTTCCGTTCCACTGTCACGCCGATGCGTGCATCTACGTTGGTCGCCATGCGGGTCGACAGCACACCCACCAGTTCACCGGAGTCCATGACTACCTGACCCTTTCCGATGTCAGGCAGATGCTCGTCCAGCATCCCCTCGATGCGTTCCAGAATGCTGGTTTGCCGGTCAACAATGGACTGCTGGCCGGTGACGCGGTACTGCAGGGCCGCACGGGTGGAGAAGGTGCCCAGACTGTCATACATGCCGGTTTTGTCAAAGGGGCTCTGGTAGTGGCTGACAGGCTTCTGATTATTCTTCTTGTCCATCCACATGGCAAGGCCGATGCCGCCAGCGACTGCGCCCACGCCCAGGATCAGGGCAAGAATAGGATTTGCTGCAACGAAAGACACAATAGTGCCAAGCGCAGACGTGATGCCACCTGCCATGCCGGAAAAGCTCTGGACGATGTTGCCTAGTGCTCCGCCCACGCCGCCGGACTTTGCAAGACCGTCGATGATCTCGCCAAAAGCCTTGACCGAATTGGTCACACCGTCGATATCGGATTTTACCCCGCCGTCAGAAAAAAGCTTCTGGAAGATATCAAATGCCTTTCCGATGCCACCGCTGAAGTAGCCCTCATTGACCGCGGTCAGTGCGTCCGTAAGCCACTTAGAGATCACGTCACGCTGTCCCTGCGACACTTCGCCCCAGATCAGATTGACAAAATCCAGCCCAAGACTTGCCCAGTCGCCGTTTTTGGCGTCTTTGAAGGTGTTCTTTACCAGCCCGAAAATGCCCTTATCCAGATGGCCGGAAGCCTCGCTCAGCTGCTGGTCAATGCGGTTCTGGGTGCCCTTCACGCTCTTGTCGATAAGAGTAGAGGTCTCCGTCACCTTGTCTTGAACGCCGTCGATGTAGGTGATGATCTTCTCGTAGGTCTCCGCGCCGTTCTCGCCGATGCGCTGGCCAGTCTCTGTGACGGTCTTCTTGATATGCTCGCTGTCGTCCGCGTACTTTTCCACCGCCTGCTGCACCTTTGTGGTGATGCCGTCAACGGTGGTTTCAGAAATGTTGGTAAAGGTGCCCAGCAGCGTTTTTGACATGTCATCATAGGTCTTTGTGACCTTTGTGACCGTGCCGTTGACTTTGGTCTCGACCTGCTTAAAGGTCGTGGCAACACCGTTCACCATCTCTTTTCCGGTCGTGGTGGTGGTCTCGGTGATGCGGTCTTTGATCTTGCCCGCGCTGTCCTTGACCTTCTCGGTAAGGGTCTGGATGCTGGTGGTCACAGTTCCCAGCGCATTCTGCGCGGTGGTTGTAGCCGTGCTGGAGATGGACGAAATGACCGTTTCGGTAGTGGACTTGGAGCCGGAGGAGCCGGATCTTTTTCTAGTTGAAGGACCAGACGGGCTGGTTGTAATGGAGCTGCCGCCGTTGCCGCTGGCTGCCGCCAGCTCCGCCTGACGCTCCGACCAGCTCTTGTTGCTGATGCCGATGCCTTTTTTGGCATTTTGCCGTAAACGGTCTTTGTTGCTCTGCCGGTTATTTGCATCCGCGTACTCTTCGTAGGTATCAAAGTCTGCTGTGGCGGCTTTTCCGAGAAAGCGGTTGAGTTTATAGCTCAGCTGATCCAGCCATGTGGTGGCTTTGCTCGCGAAGTCCTTGAGAGCGTTTTTTGCCGTGCTGATAGGCTCCGTCAGGCCGGTGATCGCGCCTGCGAGACCAATCCAGCCGTCCGTTTTGTAAGCTTCCTGTGCTGCGACGAGCATGTCGTTCAGATTGCCGATTACAACGCCGATGCCGCTGGATAAATCGCCGGTCAGCAATCCGGCCAGCTGACTCACGTTGTCCTTCAAGGTGGAAATGCGGCCATTCATGGTCTGGCTCTGGGTGTCCATGCTGCTGTAGTAACGCCCACCCTCTTCGGAAGCGGCCTGCAAAGCCTGCGTCAGCAGATCATAACTGATGGTCATTTTCTGCACTTCGGTGGTGGACTTGCCTGTGTAGTCGGCCAGAATGCCATACACATCGATGCCGGCATAAGCAAACTGCTTGATATCGACCGCTGTAGCCTTGCCGGTGTTGGCGATCTGCTGCAGGTTCTGCGCCATGCGGTTCAGCTCGTCGTTTCCACCACCTGTCGCAGAGACTGCGTCACCCAGTGCCATGATGGTACTGCGGGCATAGGAAGCGTTCTCGCCTGCAGAGATCAGGTACTGGTTCGCCTTTGTCAGGGACTCGACATCAAACGGGGTTTTTGCCGCGTCTTCCTGAATCTGGCTCATGACCTGCTGCGCCGCTTCCGCGCTGCCCAGCATATTGGTAAATCCGGTGGTGTATTTCTCGATCTGGGCGTTGTACTCGATGCCGGAAGAGATGAACCCCTCTGCGGCACTGAGTGCAGCGGAGCCGAGCTTCGAGAAGATGCCCGCCATGATCGTGCCCTGCGCAATGGCACCGGCCAGAGACTTACCTGATGCCTTATCCGTGGAGTTTGCAAAGCCCTCCATGCCGTTGTTTGCGGCTTTCAGCGCGGTCGTTGTGGCCTTGAGCTGTGCTTCTGCCTGCGCCAGCATGGTCTTGAGATTTTTGGTCTCAGAGGACGCTTTGCCGGTCTTGCCCACCGATTCGTTGTAACGTCTGGTCAGCTCCACTACGGCCTTTGCGGCCTTGCTGTACTCTCCTGACAGCGAAGAAACGGTCTTTTTTGTCTCGGATTGCACATTTTGGATTCCCTGCCGGTAGGCGCTGTCGTCCAGCCCGAGGGTGGCGCTCAATTCAAAAAGTTTCAGGTTTCATCACCCCCGTTCAACCCATTTTTAATGCGTGCTATCACTTCATCAGCGGACGGCTGCGGTGGCTGTGGGCGGTTCTCCACAAGCCCGGCCACCATGTCGTACCACCGCTCTTCCGCGCCTATAAGGTGTGCCAGAGCGTCCGTCATGTACGCCTGATAGCTGAGTGTGATGCGCTCTTGCCGCAAAGCGTTCAAGCAGTGCTGCAAAATGTACGGCCTGCCAAACAGCCGCAGTGCGTCCGGGCTGATGGAAGAAATCAGGCGTCTGTACCCGCCAGCACCAACGGCAGACACCAGAGCAAAAAATCCAGCACATCATCGTTGTTCAGCAGCTCTTTCACCGCGCGCATCTTCTTGAACGGGCCAATGTTTTCAACCACCCCGTTTTCATCCACGTCCGGCTCATAGAGCAGCGGAAGCAGCTTTGCAGTGGCAGCGGCATTGTCGAACAGCAAGCTTTTTGCCATAGCCTGAATGTTCTTTTTTGCCTGCTCCTTCTTCTTCTGTTCCAGCTCCTCCGGCGTTTCCTCGCCGGTCAGGACCGGCAGAACCTTGCGCAGCTCCATGATCTTGGATTTTTCCAAGACCTCCTCTGCCACATCGGCAATCTGCCAGCAGTGGCGCAGAAAATCTTCATCGGGCAGCTCTGTCAAAAATTTCATGCGGTTTCCTCCTTATGCTGCGGCCTTGGGGCTGTAGTACCACTCCATAGGCACGGTGTCGTCACCCATACGGGGGCAGCCAGTCAGGGTGACGGACAGATTGCCCTTGCCCTTGTCGGTTGTCTTGAGAGACAGGCCGCCGGTGGAGAGTGCGTTCATCAGCCTGACGGCCACAAAGCCGCCGTCGATGGTATCGCCCACCCACCAGATGTCCTTGAAGTCGCCGGTGCTGGCGGTGGAATCCAGCGTCATGCGGGGCGTGACTTTCTTGTCGCTCACATCCGCAGCGCCCAGCGCCAGCTTGATGACGTCCGTTGTGACGTTCAGGGCCGTAAAGGCCAGCGTGCAGTCGTAGTCCTCAATCTGCATCAGCTCTGCGGTGTTTTTCTGGCAGTTGTCCACATCATCGCCAAGGTCGGTGATGTTGGGCTTGCACTCTGCCGTCACGCCGCCGGAGGTGGCGCAGATGATGTCTGCGTCCTGGATCTCGGTCGTGCCGGACGGGTCAAATTTGTTCAGCACGACACCGGCATTGATCTGCATGGACTCGAATGCTTTTGCGCTGATCTTGGTAAACTTTCTTGCCATATTGCTCCTTACTCGCAAAATTGCGTGATTTCAAAATTGAGATATTCGCACAGATACCCTTCGGGCGGGTTGTCAAGAGGCTGTGCCCATGGGGTGCCTTTTTGCAAAAGAATAGCGCCGCCCTCGCAGGAAAGCGTTGTGCTGTCCTCGAGAGCCGCGCTGATCGTATCCTCGGTTTGCAGGATGGGGGCTCTGCCGCCCTTACTGGGGTACCACAGCCGGGCGTGGAAGGATGCCGTTTCATTCCACCCGCCGGGGATGGTGGGCTTGTAGGTCAGATAGGGCAGTGAAGCGGCAGGAGGGATGTTATCTTCCAGATAGCCCGGGATTCCAAAGCCGTTGAAAAACGTGTTCAGTGCCCGGTTGATGCTCTCAGACGGCCCCATTACGGCAGCACCGCCTTTTTGCACTTGACGGCCCGCAGCCCCATGCCGGATTCCGGCGGGGCTTTGCTTTCGTCTGCTGCGCTGGTGATCTGGAAGGTCTGGCCGTCGCTCACCCGCTTGATGTAGTCCGGGAAAGCCAGCGGCACACCGGTGTTGACCAGCAGGGTATAGGTGGATGCCGTGTCGGCCTGCTCTGCCACCTGAGCTTCCACGGTGGTGTCGTGGCGCTCCACGGCCTCAAACTCGGGGCCGTCCTTCCAGCCGGAAACAAAGCCGCCCACGCCGTCCGGCTCATAGCTGCGGGTCTGAAAACGGTATTTTTGGGTAAAGCTCTGCATCACGGTGGATGCAGTGAACGCGTTGACCATGTCACATCTTCCTCCACTGATTGATCTCGGATTTATAGCGGGTCTTGCCGTCTGCAGGCAGACCGTCCGTGCCTGTAGCCATCGTGCCGGACCACCCGGCAAAGGACTGGGACACATACACGCCGCCGGACGGGAGTGCCTTGTCGTATGCGTCGATTTTTTCAGCCAGCGCCACGAAGTCAGGCGGCACGCGCATGGGCTGCACCGTGCCGGTGAAGGTCTCGGCGGTCAGGTCACCGTCCCCGGCCTTGTGCACGCCGTCATTGAAGATGGATCCGCACACGAGGAAATACTGTCCCGGCACTACCCCGACGGGCACAGTGTCCGGCTCAAAGGCAAACTCCCCGGCAATGGGGTCGTCCGCCCGGTCAAAAAAATTGTGCGTGTAAACGCACAGCTCTGGGACGGTCATTGGATGCCTCCTACTCAAAAAGGGCGATTACTCGCCCGGAGTGATAGTCTGGACAGAGATGCCGTCCAGGTACTCAGCAAACAGGGTCACGCCGGTGATGGCGAAGCTCTCAGAGACGGCGGTGGTGTAGTTGCCCTGGGTGTGGAAGCCAATCAGGTTGCTGGCCTCGCCTGCGGTGGTGTACACCAGCCCAGCCTTGGCGTAGTCGCTGTCGGAGGGGTCAACGTAGTACATCACGATGTTGTCCACGGGGGTGGCGATGACCTTGCCCTTTGCGATCTCGCCGTCAGACAGCAGGAAGATGGTGTTGTAACCCATGAAATCCTTGATGTACTGGAAGCCGTACTGGTTCTGGATGGTGATCTGGGCGGTGCCCAGGTACTCCGCCACGTCCAGGACGTTGGCAAAGCCCACAACGCCGGTAACGGTGCGGTGCATATTCTTGAACTTGTTCTCCACACTGCCCTTTGCCATGGCCAGAGCCATCTGGAAGGTCTTGGGGGTGCCTTTCAGGCTGCCGGTGTTCAGGTACTTGTAGAACTTGTCCGTGACCTTTGCGGTCAGGTCGAACAGGAACTCGTCATCGGTCTTCTGCACGGCCACATCATAGCCATAGTTCTGGATTGCCTCCAGGGAGACGGCCTTGGCGTACTTTTCGATTGTGATCTTGCCGTAGTCCTTCTCCTTGACGGTGTACTGGCTGTAGGGAATCTCCTCGCCCTCTGCCACGGTGCCGCTCTGCAGGGTGCCCTGGGCGTACTTGCTTTTCAGCACGGTGCCGGGCTGCATCCGGATGGGACGCATGATGCCCATGATCTCCCGCAGGTGCTCCCAGTTGCGCTGGAAGCGTGTCACAAAGTCGATTTCCCGGGGGTTGACGGTGATCTCGGTAGTGGTGATCAGATTGGTCTTTGCTGCCATGTGTTAGTCCTTTCCGCCGCCTGTAAACAGGTCGGCATTTGCTGCAATCGCGGCCTGGCGTTCGCCAGCGTCCTTGATTGCAAAAATTTGGTCTTTGGTCATTTTGGAGCCGGTGTTGGTGGGCGGGGTGTCCACCTTTGCGCCGGTGGTAGTCGTGGTGCCTACGAAGTCGCTCCAATCAGCTTTCAGGCTGTCAGTGTGCTTCTTGGCGTCCTTGACCTCGCCCTTATCATCCAGCTCCAGCTTGTCGATATCCTCGCCGGACAGCCGCACGACCCGATCTGCATACTTGTCCAGCACCCCGGCGGACTTCAGCAGCTCCCGGAACTTGGCTTCCTTGGCTGCGTGGGCGTCTTTCTGGGTCTGCTGGGCCTTGTAGTCGGTCAGCGCCTTTTCAGCGGCTTCCTTGCCGCCGTTGGCTGCATCACGGTCTTTCTCGGCCTGTGTGCGGGCTGCTTTTTCTTCATCCAGCTGGTTTCTGAGTCCGTCCGTCTCCTTGTGCAGGGCGTCCAGAATGGCTTCGACCTTGTCATCGTTGGAGGTTTCGGGGTTCTCCAGAATCGTGCGGATGTCAGCTCTTTTGAGTGCCATGTAATAGTCCTTTCTGCCCTTGCTCGGGCTGCCATGCTTGGCAATAAGTTATTTGCCGGACGTGCTGCCGGTGTGGTGCCGCTTGTGGGGCTTGAACCCACGGCCCCCGGATTAAAAGTCCGGTGCTCTGCCAACCTGAGCTAAAACGGCATAAAAAAGCGGTTGACGCTGTGCGCCAACCGCTGAATATTATGTTTTACGGTTTTACTTCCACGCTGGGCAGGATGTCCGTGTGGAAATAGAGTTTATAGTGGTACGGGTCGGTATGGGTGCCGGTAATGTCCTCCACCACATACATAGTGTAGCCGTTAAGGTAGATGTAATTCTTGCGGTAGGTATCAGGGCCGATTTTCACAGTGCAGACCAGCTCATTGTTTGAGTTGTTGGAAATGGACATGTAGCCCTCGGCTTCCATGATGACCTTATCCGTGCGGGCGTTGTAAACAGTGATCTTGCGTTCGCTCTCAAAATAGTCGGCCTGCTTTGAGATGTTGGCGTTCGCCTTGTCTGCCTCAGAGCAGCCGCACAGAAGCAACACTGCCAAAAGCGTAATTGCTGCAAAAAACTTTTTCATGTTTATTCTCCTTTGCGAAAATCCAAGCATTCTTTGATAACAGCTACCTCTTCTTTGCTGAATATCGGCTTATCCGCGTCAACCGATACCGTTATCTCAACCTTTGCTTTACCCTCGCCATAAACCAAATCGCAAAGGGCTTGCAAGTTTTTAGTGGCTTCTTTTCCTTCCTCTAAAAACTTTTTCCTCAGCACTTCTTTTTCTCCGCAGCTCTCGATTGTTAAGAGCTTCTTTTTGGTTTCCTCAATATCTTTTTCTGCCTGTTCTGCAATAGCAAGTCCTCTTTCTTTGAGAAAACAATGCATTGTGAGCAAATCTTCAAGTTTCTCTTTTTCTGTCATGTTATTCTCCCTTCTCCGCTTCTTCCACCGCAATCTCTCGCAGCTCGTCAATGTGATTCTCCACCGCCGGGCGGAGGAACGGACGGGGAGCCATGCCCCGGGTAAAGTGCCACTTGCCGTTGAAGTCTTTCCAGACCCACGGCGTTTTGCGACCGTTGCCGTTTGTTGCGTGTACGCCCGTGCCCAGCTCCACATACACGCTGTAAAAGAGATTTGACCCGATGGTCACGGTCTTTTTTGCAAGGTCTACGGCGTAGGTCAGGCTCTGCTTGAGCGCGCCGCCCACGTAGCCCTCAATGCCCGTGCTGTCTGCCGTGCCTGTGGGCACAAGAAGCTGGGCGTAGTCCTGCACCTTCATGCCCCAGATGGTCAGCACCCGCTCCGCCCACGAGTCCAGCGCTTCATGCAACTGCGGGGTGTTGTCGGTGAATTTGATGTCGTAGTTAAAGTTCATGGTTTACCGAACTCTCCACGTCTTGGAATTTTTTCTTGCGCGGTAGTAGGTCTTTCCCTCAAATGTCACTTCAAGTGCACCCCTGTCCATTGCAGAACCCAAAACGGAAGAAAGCGACTTTGTTTCAGCTGCCTTTTTGTTTGCGGTTGACTTTTTCTGCACATCCTTCATAAAAGAATTGACGTTTTGCCGTTTCTGTGCCGTGTTATCCGCCGCCTTTTGCACCTGACTCTGGTTAAACCTTGCAGGGCCGGAAACATATGGATTCGCAACCTTCGTCTGAGCCTTTAGCTGTTCCGTTGTCAGTTCATGCAATTTATCCAGTGCCGCCGCTTTTTCCTGCTGAGTAAGATTCGACTGTTGGATTTTCTTCACGTTCGCTTCATACTCGCGCTTTGTTGCATCGCCAGCATCAAACAACGAAAAATCATTCGATCTTCTCACCAGCGTACTATCCAAACTTTTTGCTCCATTTGCGCCGCCGCCCGCTCTCGCGGAGTTGCCCGAACCTCTTTTACTCACGGTAGTGCCTCCTTTCGTATTGAAATGGCTTGATTTTGGTCACGTTCCAGTCAAATTCTGCCGGGCATTTCCCATACCACAAAATGCTGCTCGGCTGCAGCACTTCCAGCGCCTTGCGGCAGTGCTTGGCGAAACATTCCGCTTCGTATGGGTCAGACTGCGTTCCGTGGCTGGAAATGCTCACGATAGCGTTTCTCGGTTCCCCATCAAAGCACCAACCATAGCTTTGCTCGCCGCACCAGCAAAGCGTTGGAATGACGTGGATGCCGTGCGCCTGCCAGTATGCAGCCAGCCAGTGCTTTTTGTAGTGCATGAAAAGCTGCACCGCAAGCGGCATATCGCTGTAAAGTGAAAAATCCGGCGAACATACCGCACCGAACTGCTGCAAAAGCGGGATATACTTGTCTGGGTTGTTCCAGAACCGTTCAAACTGGTAATCGTCCTTGTAAAAATGCACGCCCTTTGTGGCCTTGTCTTTGGCTGTCAGTGCATAATTGACCGGGATCCATTCCAGCTTGTCGATGCGGATGTCCGTTTCAGGCTTAATCGCAGGGATGCCGTACTTTCCTACGCCGGGAAAAATCATTTTTTCGGTGTTTTCCATCGGCAGAATCACGGTTTATCCCTTCTTTCTTTTTCTGACTCCTTCCATTGTCCTAATAAGGCGTTTGTGTGCTCCATGCGGCTTTGCGCCATTTCCGTAGGAAGGCCGCGCGTGTTTTGGCTTAATGTAACCACACGGGGGCTTAAAATCACGGCAAAAGTTCAAGAAAAAGTCATCGTTGATTACAACAATCCCAAACTTCTTATTTTTCATGCTTTGCAATCTTCCTCTTTCTCTTGCGTTCAAAATAAGTTTTCGGCCAATCGGGCCGGTTCGCTGCCTTTTCAGCCTTACTGATCGCTTCTTCGAAATTTTTAGCGGTTCCGCCGGCATTGTAAAATGCCTTTGCAAGATTCTCGAAATTTTCGGCAGAATTCATTTTTTTGTCCTCTTTCTCTTGCGCTCTTCCGCCCACCACATTTGCTCTTTCTCTTTGCCGCCCTTGGATTTATACCACTCGGTGTAATCCATGACGGGGGTTGTTTTTTTGACCCGCACCATGATAGGCCTGCCTTTTTCGTCCACCTTGCCGCTGTCCTCGACCACAGGCACGTTGTCAATTTGCCGTGCGTTCTGCCGGGGATACTTGCCCAGCGCAGAGGACAGCACGCAACGGCAGTGGTAAACCATCTCCGGGGCGGCGTTGGGGTCGCCGGGGCGCTGAATCTCGTAGCCCTGCACCTTGAACGGCTTGTCAAGCTCTGCCGTCTGCTGGTCAAGCAGGCGATGCATTTCACGGGTGCGGTAGTCGTGGGTGGAGTTCCAGCGCTTTTTGACCTCGATGCCAAGAGCCTGGGCGTTGCGCATCTGCTGCAAAGCCCCGGCGTTCTGGGCGCTGGTAAGAGCCGTGATGGCGTTGTTCATGGCCCAGTGGATCTCTGTATCAGCCATGCCGTTTACGGCCTGCACGGCAATGTCGTGGACGCTTTTGCCCTGCACGATGCCCTGCATGACGTAGCGATTGAACACCCGGGCATCATAGGTGCGGTTGCTCTCGCTCTTGATGCGCTTGTTTGGCACCAGCTTGGGGTTTTCTTTGAGCAGCAGCTTGACTGCCTCGGTGTTGTACAGGGTCAGTCCAAACGTCACGCCTGCGGCCTGTTCCAGCTCGTAGAAGGCCCAGTTTGCACCAAAGGAAAAGATGTTGTATTGCTCGTCCCGGGCCAGCTTGTAGGCCGTCTGCTGGGCTGTGGTGCAGGTCTGTGTGATGCCGTCCAGCTTGGCGTGCATCAAATCGGACTGAAAGACCTGATTTTGCAACCAGATGCGGTAGTCGTCCTCAGTAATCTCGCCTGCATCCAGCTGCGCCCGCTTGCGCTCGTCCAGCGCTTTGTACTTTGCCAGAAACTCGGTCAGCTGCTCTTGCATCTCCCGGCGGGCAGTGCCGTACACCCGGAGGATACGGCGGCGCAGGCGGTTCAGTTGGCGGGTAGAGATGCGGTCACGGTCAGAAATCATTCTTCATCACCGTTGTCATCCTCGTCCTCGCCCACGGTCTCCCGTGCTGCGCTCTCAGCCATCAGTGCAGCCTTGGCCTGCTCCTTTTGTTCCGGGGTCAGGTTGGGCAGCAGGTCGATTGCCATGTCCTGCCCGATGATTGCCGCCTCGGAGATCACTGTGCTGACCTGCTCTGCGGTGTTGGACACGCGCACATGGGTGTACTGTGGCTTTGCATCTGGGAGGCCAGCAATTTTTAAAATTTGTCGCACAAATTTTGTGACCTGATTCTCGAAATCCCGAGCATTTTCGTCCAGCGGCTGATACGCTGCTTCCAGATGGTCGTTGGTGCTGCTGGCGCTTACGCAGTGCACATCCAGAGCGCCGAAATCCTCATACATGGAGCTGTGCAGGCGGGTGAGCAGTGCTTCCCGGCCCTGCGTGGGAATTTCTTGCGTGTAAGGCTGTACGCTGTTGTCCGTTCCGTTGTTGGAGATATTTGCGATATGGTTATAGCGCAAGCGCTGCATAAACTGGCGAAGATCGTCGTCTTTCATCCCGCCGTAGTTAGTAATGACCCAGTAGACTTGCGCACACTCGCGCAGGTCGTCGCAGAAGCCGTTCACGATCAGGTCGATGTTGTCAATGTACCCTTTGAGGTTTACAAGGGTACTTTGCTTTCGTGCTCCGTTCCACAGCGGTACGATAGGCAGCGCGCCGTAGCTTTCGCCTTCAACGCTTTCGATGCCACCGCCAGGCGTTGTGACGGTCTTGGTCTTGTAGGGCTTTTGTCCCTCTTCCTCGTGGAAAATGTGCACGTCTCGGCTTTCTTCGCTGTATTTCGTGTAACCGCTTTCTTCGTACAGCACCGCGTGCATAGGCTTGTCTGGCTGCAAGCGCCAGAAGTAAACGCCGGCTCTCAGTGTGCCGTCCATCTCGTCGTATAGCGGGGCAAAATCGGTCAGCTTGAAAATATCAAGATGGTCCGCGTTCCAGAATCCAAAGCTTTCGCCGTGAATGCAGGCCAGATAACCAAGCCGGTAAAGCTGATCGTCAAAGCTTTCGCCCAGCGAGGCTTTTTCTTCATCTGCATCCGGCAGCGTGATGCCGTTTGCAAGGCTGTATGCCACGCGTTGGACGTTCAAACGGTGAAACGCATTGGATTTGACTGTATCGGGCCGGGGGTTCTTTTGCGCAATGTTGTGTAGCTTAAGGTCGATGTCTGCCATTGCGTCCAGAAAACGATCAATGCCGCTGTTCAGCTGCATATCGTACCGGTCTGCGTCCTTGGCCATTTTGTAAGGAGCACTGGAAACGTGCTCTGCGATAAAGCTACGCACAAAATCCGCTTTTGCAGCGGGGTCATTCAGCACAGCTTCTAAGTCCTGGTATGTTTTCACGTTTTCAGCTCCTTATGCACCCGGCTCTCGCCAGATGGATTCACAGGCATACCGCACTGCGTCGATGTGGTGGTTATCATGGTCAGGGTAGCCGGGCAACGGGTCGCCATTTTTGTCCGCATCGTATTCATACTCCGTAAACTCCTTGAGGGTGTCCGGGCATTTCACGGGGTCTATCACGATTGAGATGGACTGTAACCACTTGATGCCCTGTCCAACGCTGTTGGGGCCTTTGATGGCGGGCAAGCAGGTGATGCCCCACTCTGTATAATCGCCGCAACTCTTATTTTCGGCGCTGTCTGCAGTCAGGCGCTCAGTCTCAGAGTCTGCCATAACCTTGCGCTCCTGCAGCATTCTAAATGTGTCCTCGTTGCGTGTGCGCCGCACGGTGATCTCATCGTAAATGTACAGGGTTTTCCGGGCTGCATCGTAGCTCATGCAGTTATAGGCGTAAGGGTCTGGATACCATCCCCAGTCTACGCCGTGCAGCTTGCGCTCAAATTTGCCCGGGTCAATGTGCTCGGCCTTGATGTTTGTAAAAATCTCCTTGCCGCAGCCGGTCACCTCACCCAGATACTCGTGGTTGTAGGCGATCAAGTTGCGCTGCTTCAAGTCCTCCGCATCATCCAGAAAACGGCGGCCCAGCCACTCCTGCGGGACCATTGTGTAATCCGAATGCTGAACTATTTTGCGGTCTCGCACTTCCAGCGCGTACCGGTTTGCCCAGTTGCGGGGGGAAGCAGGCGGGTTAAAGCTTTTGAATGTAAACGAAAAATCACCGCCGCGCAGGCAGCTTTGCTCCACGTTGCGGATCTGCTCGGGGCCGTCGTACTGGTCAAGCTCTTCAAACCACAAAATGCCGATGTAACCATGTGGCAGCTTGATTGATTTGATCTTTCCGGGGTCATCCAGACCGAAAAAGAGAATCTTCTGACCAGTGTTTCGGTTGGTCATTTCCATTGGGGAAACGGTGCACTTCCACAGGCCCGGTTCCAGTTGATCGGCTGCCCACTGCATTTGCGCATAGACCGAAGTGCGCAAGGTGTTTCCAACCTTACGCACGCACACGGCGTTTGCATTCGGGTGCAGTTGTAACAGTTTTAGGATACCAATGCTGCAAAAGCTGGATTTTGTGGAGCCGCGCCCGCCCTTTTCCAGTGCTTCATCTGCTTCGCCGCGCATGATCTTTTGCCATGTCGGCAGAAACTGCGGGGCCAGCAGCTCAAACAGCCGGTTTTCGTTGGCGTTGGGTATAACCGTTTTTTCTTCTGGCTTTTCCTGTGCTTTGTCCCAGCCGAAATTAAACCTCAGGCTAAATTGAGCGCCGTTGTTTCCGTCACGATCGAAAAGACGTTCTTCGGAATACTGCTCGCATCGGGCTTTTGCGCGCGTAATCGTGTCAAGGAATTCCTTCTTGCCTTGGTAGTCAAGTAAAGACTGCCGGGATGTAAACCCCAACGCCAGCGCCAGACCGGTGACCGTAGGCGGGTGTGCATCGATGCGGATCTCCTTGCCGTACTTGTCAAAGGTCGGGGTGCCGTCCGGCTGATAAAGTGGAGCGCCCTTGCAGTCCTCAAAATACCGGTCGATTTTTTCCTGCATCTCTTCTGCCGTCTTATACTTTGGCGGTGCGCCAACAGGATTCTTTTTTTTGTAGGCCACCGCCACCACCTCTCTAAACTCGTGCAAAAGAAAAACCGCCCGGAAAATCCGAACGGTCAGAATATCAAAATAAGCAGCACCCGTACATTCAGTTTGATGGACAGGCGTAAAACGGTGGGTGCTGCTGCATCCGGAACTTTCGCGGCCAAATGCCCCGCTATTGCGCGGCCCGCTCTAGGGCACGCAAGCACTCCCGGCAGGACTCGAACCTGCAACATGCGGTTTTGGAGACCGCTGCTCTACCGCTTGAGCTACCGGAGTATAAAAGCCGCCCTTGGAATCGAACCAGCCGTGTCTACACACACGCGCCGCGCTCCAAACTGCGCTCAGGCGGCCATATAAAAACAGCTCCGGTTCGCCGCCGGGGCTGTTGGTTGGCGCACATCCTGTCAGGAAAGTTACACCTTGGCAAGGATTCTAAGGCCTTTTCTTGGCACGGGAGGTTGCACGTGCGGCCTTGCGGGTTGTCTAGTCCATGCGCCATACGGTGCGATACGGCGGAATCGAACCGCCTTCTGTCTCTCATGAGCGGCAGGCTGCCTTTGTGTCAGTGTATCGCATAGAAGCAGCCCGCGAAACGTGAAGAGAGCAAAGCCCGGTACCTGCAAGCAGAAAAGGAGGAAAATGCCAAGAAGGGGCACGTTTCGGAGGCTGCGTGGCAAGCGTCTCACCGCTTTCGGCGGTTCCGCTTATACCAATTTTACCACATCTCACATGTAACAACAACAACGACAACATGTAAGAAAATTACATAAATTGATGCCAAATCTGCGCAAGCTGCTTGCATCCATCCCGCACATACAAAGAAACGCGGTTTTCGTTTGGCAGACCAAGACTGCGGGCCACGACGACCTGCTTTTGGTTCTGGACGTAGTAGCCATACAAGCAAGCCTGCATCATGTCACTGCTTTTGGTGCCTGCAATGTACTTGATTCGGCGCTTTGCTTCCATCCGCAAAACTTCGAGCTCAGCTTGCAGCTCTTGCATCTTGCGCTCGTTTTCGTCTGTTTCTTCGGCACAAAGCCCGATTTTGTCTCCGTGCCCGGATCCTCCGGGCATTCCGGTCATGCTGGCGGTGCACTTCGTGGCCTTGTCGTGCGCCTGCCGGATGTCCAGCTGGATACGGTCAATTCGGTCATTTATAATCCGAAGCTGCTTGAACCACGACTTGACGGTGTGGTAATCCACGCCGCCGTCCGACTTTAGCGTGTCAGTGTCAGGTGTCCATGTGCGGATCATTGGCTTTCCTCCTCAAACGTGCATTTTACGGCGGGACTACCGATTTCGTAAACGACAACGTTCTTGATTTTATCGGCGATACCCGGCGCAACCAGAAGATGAACAGTTCCATCTTCGGTCATGTTTGCTTGAATCCAAATTTCCCCGATCATGTCTTATCCTCCATTTCTTCGATCAAAATTTCAGCTCTTGGGTTTTTCTTGTCATAATCCACCCTGCTGCCGTCGTGAGCGGCGACGATGCGGCTGTTGTCGTCCTCCAGCACGTGGGCTTTTACCAGAATGTCCGTGGTCGCCTCGATGAGGTTCGCCAGATCGACCCGGCGGGCGGTCTTCATGTAGTACACGCACCTCACGTTTACGCGGGCAGAAATGGGGCTTCGCGGCCTTTTGATTTGCCGCAGGCAGTCGGTCTCATAATCCACGTAGGCCTTACTGGGGGCCACAAAGCGCCCGCCTGAGCGGCTTTTGAGGATGCGGGCAGAGTTTTTCTTGGTGCGCGGGTCGCCGTAGAGGGTCAGCTTCATTCACTGTCCTCCATGTAACACCAGCTTTGCGGAGGGCGTGAAATGTATCGGGATGCACAGCACTCTTCCTTCATGTTGTCCCATTGCAGGCAAGTGCAACAGTCTCCACCATGCCCGCAAGGCTTCATGCCCCAGAAATTTTTAAGCCTTGCAGGCTCGTCCCAAATTTTCAGGTCAGAAATGTGCCAGCCGTATCCGTCGCCGCCTTTGAGATACTTTTCAGCTTCCGCTTTGGTCAAGCAGGCAGCTTGAAGCAGTTCGTCAGGGTATTCGTACTGCAAATCGGGAGTTTCAATGTACAGTTTAGCAGGCTCTCTGCTGTCCATTGCTCCAATATGTGTCAATCTGTCGATTTTATCGCAGACAAATGTACCGATGACGCACTCTTCCATCTTCTGTAACCCGGTCTTTGGAAATCTCTGCCACCATGTCTCGGCACCGGTGCAGTAGATGTACACCTTGAACGGCGCTTCTAGCTTTGGGCGGGTCTTGCGTACCTCCACGGTTTTCATCCCGCTCCAAATCAGCTTGCACCAGTTAGGCTTGATGCTTATCAGAACAGCTTTCATTTTTTCATCATCCCTTCCATTGCCAGCTGCTCGCACTGCTTTTCAGCTTCCCTGCGCTGCTGGTCATACTCAAACAGCATATCTGCGTATTCTCCGCCCACTCGGCGGATGGCTGTCTCCAGCATCTCCGTCACAAGGTCGTGGTACTTGTCCGCGCCCTTGCGGCTGTTCCTTGCAGCTTCCCAGGCTTCCCACAGGTCGGTGAGCTTGTCCCGCCTGTCGGCGGTGATCTCGCCATAGCCGTAGGCATCCTGGATCTGCTCCATGCTTTCCCAGCCTTCCAGCTCAGCAAAGGGGTCAGCTTCAGCCTTTGCCATGCTGCGGGCTTTGGTCTTTTTCTTGACGTACCGGGTCAGACCGTCCTGTATCACAGCGCGGGCATCGTCCATCGCCTTGCGGACAGCCTTGACTTCCCGCTCTTTCTTGAGCTGCCCGGGCTGGCCGGTCCACTCGGCCATCAGCTCGGATTTCGTTTTTGGTTTCATCTGCTCACCCCCATTGTTCAGCCATTGCTTTTGCAATGCCAGGAAAAGTTTTGCTGCGTTCTTTTGAGTGGCCGCGTCCCATCCAATGATTCTTTTCTCGCAATTTTGGTGGCAACGTCGTCATGTAGTCGTACACGTTGTCAGTTTCCTCAAGGATAGGAAGATTTTTAATCCACAGGCAAGTTTTCTTTTGCTCCGGGTGTCCAAACTGCCAAGGATTGATAATCTGATCCGGCTTTCGGTATAGCGTAGACATCACGCACACAGGATTTTCAACCGCTATATGCGGGACATCCGCTTCAATAAATTTCATAAAGAATGCAGCAGCTTCATAGCGTAAGCTGAGTGGTTTTTCCCCTCCGTGAACCACCGCGCACCAGAAACAGCTAGGTGTGTGCAAGGCGGGTGTGCAATGAGCAAGTCCCACTTGCCAACGTCATGCGTTACGCCGTCCATCGTAATGATTTGCCCCCCCTCCAGAGCCTTGATCGCATCTCCGAGAATGTGCCACTCAGGATGCCCGCCGGACGGCTCCTGAATATCACAAGAGTAGGCTTCGTGGCCTTTTGCCCGAAACGCCTTGCATACTTCCTGCGATTCCTCGCAGGCGATAAGTACTTTCACCTTTTTCTTCCTCCCATCCATCCTTCTTTGTCGAAATCGTTACGGCTGATCCGCTCTGCCGCGTGGTTCCCGTTGGTGTAGATGCGCTGCGCTTTCAGCTGGCGCTTGTACTCGGCGTACTTCGGGCAGCTGTCGTGGCAGATCGGGTGCCGGTCGGGGCAGTCTTTACGCAGCGTCATCGTCATACGGCACATCCTCCATTCTTGATCCGCACATCGGACAAAACGGCGTTTTGAGGCCACACGGGTTTACCTCTCCGCATTCCGGGTTCGAGCAACGGGTTGCTGGTACACACCATGCGTTTTTCCCTGCACAGCTCACATAGGAGTTGGGAATTTCCTCCCAGTGTGCCACCGGCCGCAGCGTTTCCGGGTCGATGGTTGGAGCCTCGTCCACGCTGTTCAGTGCATCCTTATAGCAGCATTCTTCAATAGTGAACGGATTGCTTGCACGAAGGTTCATTTCAATGCGCTTGTGCAAAGCGTTCGCGTCAATCAATCTTTTATCGCTCATTTTTCAATCTCCTTCTTTGTCGGCTCGCTCGCCCGCAGCCTTGCAGCTTCACGCGGGGCGGTGGTGATATCTGCCTGCGCCTGCTTCAAAAATTCGGCACGGCGGTATGTAAGATCCGGCATTTCAGCCAGCTCCGCAAGCCCTCCCACGCTCCCGGCATAGGATTTTGCTGCCGGGGGGAGTTGGTCATACAGGGCTTTCAGCTCTTTCTGTCCGTCACTACGCAGCAGCCCGCCCTTTTCGTCAATGCCGATCACCATCGGGAACTTTCGCCAGCTCAAAAATGTCTGTGCCTTGCGTGCCGCTACAGCCAGAGCTTCCCATTCAGCGGACGGGTCAAGACACTGGGAAAGCTGCTTGAAGATGTCGGCCACCGTGACCGGATAAACGCATACCCGGTTTGCCGCCAGAAAAGCCCGCTTGACAGTATCGCCGTCATAATCGCCAAACTGGTACGTCCACACATCGATGGTGGTCTGCATCTCCTTGTCGGTCAGAGGCTTGGAACCCAGCTTGTACAGCACAAAATTCATGCGGATCAGCTTTGCCACGTCTTCCCGCGTCATGTCTCAAACCCTCTTTCTCTATCCATCTTCGCCAGCACCCGGGCAAGCTGGTCGTCTACGGTTTCGGTTGGCTGCTTGTCCCTCGGTCTGGCTTGTCGGCTTTGTTCGTTGGCTTCCACATCCCCCGGCGTGCGCATGCCGTCCCGTTTCCAGCCTGATAATATGCCGTTGATGTAGTTCCACGAGCGCTTCCCGGCTTCTGTGGCCTTGTCAATCGCCAGCAAGATCATCTCTGTGCTGTACTCCTGCCTCCACTTCTGCAGCTTGTCCAGTGCAGAGCGCGGGAAGTCCCCAACGGCCTGCTGATAATGTTGGACGATCTTGGAAAGTTCTACGTCAACGGCGGCGGCGCTATTATATACACCACCGTTAGGTGATATACCATTACCATTTACATTACCATTTACATTACCATTTACATTACCATTTACATTACCATTTACAGCCGGATTTGCCGCGTTTTGCTGTTTTTGCTCGTCAAAGTCGGCATTTGCCGGATTTGCCGCGTTTTGCTGACGCTTGCCGTTTGTAACTTCTGCGCCTTTACGCCCTGCAGCAGCTCTCTTTTCTCGTCTTTCGTTCCATTTTTTAGAATTTGATTCCACCGCCTCGGACATAAAATCCCACGCCATTTCGAGCTTCTGGTCGTCCTCAAAATTCGGTGGATCGGGGAAATCAAGCAGCGCATCAAAAATCCTGCCTTTTTGCTCCAGAGACAATTTACGCAATGGCTTTTTCCATGATTTGTAAATGACTATGCTTTTCTGTTCTTCCTCTTTCAACCGCTTTCACCTCCTTCTTTGCACGCCCGTATAGCCGGATAGCACAGCTTGCAAGATCAGAAGGGAAGATCTTCTGCGTCTTCGTTGATGGGGTCATACTCAGCAGAAGGGACCGCTTCCGGAGCGCTGGTGCTGTGCGGCGCGTAGTCTGCAAGGCTTTCGCCGGGGTATATCTGCGCACCCTGCAGGCCTTCCGGTTCTGCTGCCGGCTTTGCAAGCTCCAGCGGCAGGCCGGGCTGTGCCATCAGGTCGATCATCTGTTGCAGCCAACGGAATGTCACCAGCCCACCGGGCTGAACATCATCCGCGTCCACGTCGTAATAGATCTTGCCGTTATACTCCCGCTCTTTCAGCTTTTGAGCAAAAACTGTGACCTGATCGCCTTTCTGTAGCATGCCGTCCCACTGGTCGATGCCGTGCCAGAGGTTCACGCCCACAAAGAAGCTCTGCCATTTGCCGGATTCATCCTGTGTGCGGCTGGCTTTCAGGTCAAACTTCAGCACCCGCTTCTGCCCGGCATCCCGGAGCACCGGGTCTTTGGCAATCTCGCCGTGCAGCATGATGCCGTTCTTGGTCTGGACGATCATGCATCATCACCGCCAAACGGATCATCGGCGTTTTCCTCTGCAGAGGGTGCATCCGGGGCAGGGATCAGGGTGCCCGCCGTCTTGCGGTGACGGTGGGAACCTGCGTAAGGATCCAGCACCGGCAGTTCTTCAGGCGGCACCTCACGAGCGGTGCTTTCGGCATCCACACGCACCTCGCTCTCATCGTACAAAGCGCCAAAGGTAGACGGGAACGCTTCACGAAGGGCGTGCACCAGCGCCACCTTGCGGATCATGGTGGCCTTTTTGCCGTTCCAAAGAGATTTGCCGGTGTCGTATTCGCTGAGCTTGACTTCCTCGTAGCTGGCACGGGTGCGGTCCTTGCGGTAGACCTTTGCCCAGCCGCCGAGAAGGGTCTCGCCGCTGTCTCCATCATAGACGATAGATCCCTCACGGTTCAGCAGCTGGCCATCTGCGGTCAGGACGATCACGCCAGCTTCAAAACCATCGTAGGCCGGGTGGCGCTCGGCCATCTGCAGATAGCAGTTCTTGCCCAGCACGATGGTGCTGGCGGTGTCGTCGTTTTTGTTATCGTAGTGGATCAGGTAGGCTTCTTTGGTGAAGGGGTTCAGGTGGTACTGCTTGCATGTCTCCAGAAAGATTTTGCATTCAGAATCGGTGGCTTTGGGGCAGATGAAGCTGCGCACGTCTCCAAAACTCACAGTGAAGTGCTGACCGTCAGCACCGGTGATCTCCACAGGAACGGACGGAGACGCGGCCTGCATAGCAGTGCTGCCTGCACGGTTGGCGTTCTGAACGGAACGGTTTGCCAGAGCCTGTGCATTGGAAACGGACGAAGTAGGCGCGGGTGCGCCGGGACGAGTAAGTGCCATAAGTAACTACCTCCAAAATTATTTGATCGAACCATAGCGGAAGCCGCGCTCTGCGGCTCCCTGCTTGAACCATGCAATGTCCTCCCGGGTGAACTCCACCCAGAAGCTGTATTTCTTGCGGACCGGAGCCTCCTGCTGTGCAGGCTCTGCGAATCTCTGAAGCATGCTGAAATCCAATCTGCCATCCGGCGTGATGGCTGCATTGGCCTGCGCCGTTTGAGCCGCTTCTGTGGCGATCTGGCGTTCTTCATCGGTCGGAGGGATAACGACCGGAGCGGTGGCCTGCGCCCGCTCTGCGGCCATTCTCTCGGCCTCTGCGCGGCGCTGGGCGTCCCTGGCATTCTGGCGGCGGCTATGCTCCACAAGGGCAGCGTTCAGATTCAGTTCACGCAGATACTCCGTGGTGCAAGCCTCTGCGTCCTCTCCGCAGGTCTCCCGGATCAGACGCAGCTCCTCCCGCCGGGTCTCCACGCTCTTGCGCAGCTCCCGGCTGGCCTTTGCCAGATCATAGGTCTTGTTGAGCCACTGGGGCACCAGCAGGCGGTCAAATGGGATCATCTCCCGCAGCTCGCCGATGCAGTCCGCATAGACAGCCCACAGGGCGTCGGCCTTGTCCTGCCGTTCGGCTTCCTCCACAGCCTTGACCTGCTGGTCAATGGCACCAGAGACGGCCTTGCACTGGGTCTGCATCTGCTTGGTGCTCTGCAAGAACTCTTCCAGCGGCTTCATGTAAAAGGCCTTTGCGCTGCGGGCAGCGTCCGAGAGCTGCTTGTCCAGCTTGTTCACGGCGGCGCGGTCGGCCTTGGCATCCTTGATGGTCTCCGGGGTGTAGACGCGGCCAGTGTAGGCGGCCAGCATCTCGGTCAGATTCTGCTGCACCTCGGCTTCGTTCCACCGGATCGCGGGCAGCTCCGGGTGCTCCACCCGGACGGTCAATTCTTCTTGCATAAATATTCACCACCTCTGATAAACTCTCTCACCATCGTTGTTATATACGATGTAGGTATTGCGGGGATAACCTTGCGCGTGTTCCTTTTCGGACAGTGCATCCGCCTGTCGGATCAGCTCTCCCACTGTCTGCGCAGAGCGCCTCTCTAAAAGTTTCGGCGGGTTTTCAAGCCCATCATAGATCTACAAAAGTGCCACTTGTAAAACCTCCTGTTTTGTGTTATTTTTGTGGTGATGGGCGGCGAGACTCATCACCCTTTGGGCTTGTCCGTGTTGGCGCACGGGCAGGCTCTTCTTTTTTTGCGGCGTATCGGCGGCAGACTGTCCACCTCATCACGTCGAATACGCTCTTTCTCAAAAATGTACTTGCGAGCCCGACGCCTGCCGTTGCGGCTGTGGCTGCTCGCAGACGCAAAGCTGTTTGCACTTTTGTAACCCAGCCGCCTTGCGCACATCTCAGACGTACCGCTGGCGATCAGGTCTCCGGTCTTGGCATCATACACGGTGTACCACATGACATGGAGGACAGTGTCAGGCATACGTGATCTCCCAGATTCCTCTTGCAGCATCTCCCGCACATTGTCCATTTCTTCGGCGCACATCTCCCAGACGTTTGCCCGTGCAGAGTATCCTGCCCGGACAACAATGTCATCCGAGGCTTCGGCTTCTCGCTTGCAGCGTTCGGCAAGCCGCGTGTAGGATTTGACTTTGCCCTCAACGTACTCTTTGGCCGTCATCATGCCCCACGCTCCTGATTCTCCGGATACTCCGGGTTGCGGGCGTGGGTGCGGTTGATCTTGCCGTACTTGCGCCGATTTGCGGCTCTCTCCCTGTCCTCTGCGGCAAAGCCCAGACGAGCCAGCAGAACAGCGGCTAAAATCAGCACCAGCGACACCGCAAACAGCGTGCCGGAGATGTATCCGGTGGTCTGTGCGGTGCCCTCTGCGCCCATAGCTGCGCCCATTCCAACGCCGCCAAAAACGACAGCCAACCAGTAGTAAGTAGTAGATTTGAGTTTCATTCTTTCGGGTCCTCCTTTGTATAAACCTTTTCGAGCTTGTAAAAATCCTTCACCCACGCCATAAATCCGGCACGGGAGATCAGCGGAGCCGCGCTCTTGGTGTCAATGGATGGCACCGCCCATGCCGGGAAGCTGCCGGCCTGAATCATACCGGTAAAGATCGGCTCGCTCACCGAAATGTTATTGTCCCGCATGATCTGGCAGCACTCTGCGATCCCGATGCTTGGCCGCATTATCGTCCACCTCCTTTTTTGCTCTCAGCTGCCGTTTCAGCCGAATGTGCTCCAACCGTTCCGGCTGCCTTGCATCCCAGCGCTGTTCAAGCCAACGCTTGTTGTAGTGCTTCTTCTGTGCGGGCATGGTCAGCGCCTCACTTCTTAGGGCTGCCAAAGCTGCCGATGAGCCAGAGCGCGATCCAAGCCGCCGTTCCAACGGCCCAGGTGAACGTCCAATGCATCAGCGTGCAAATGGCCCACACGGCGGCGCAGGTAACGCCCCACGAGATGCCCAGAAGGGCGGCAAACGCGATGATAATCGCCAGTGCTTCACCCATTGTCCCGCACCTCCTTTGCGGCTCTCTCGGCTGCCTGTGCCGCTGAGTCCGCACGCCACTTGCCAGCCGGGGCGGTCTTGCGTGGGTCTGCCGGGGATTCGTCCTCTTCCAGTAGCTGCTTCAAATCCTCCTGCATCCAGTGGTAAATGCTGGCCTTCTCCGAAGCGTTTTCCTCTTCTTTGGTAGGCGTCTTGCCGAGCATAGTGCGAAATGCACCTCCAGCGACATTAACCATAGCCTGCTGCTCCAACACGTTGTACTTGCCAATCAGCTGGCAAACCTTATCGCGCATCGTAAATTTCATGTTACGCACCCCTTTCAAACGCGGTCTGTTCCACATTCTCTTTGTGGTCGATGCCGGGCGTCAGGCCAATGGCCTTGAGCTGCTCATAAATGAACCGCTGGACCGCTTCCGTCCAAACGGTGGTGTTCTTGGTGTCCCACTCGCCGGTGCTCTTGTGCTGGAATGGCGTGGATTTGCGGTTTTTGGTGTAACCTTTTCCGCTATACTTTGCGTATAACACCCACTGGCCGTCGCTGGTCTTGTACTGGATCTTCAGGCCGTGAAGGATGCTGTTGAGTTTCTCGGCACTCAGGCCGTAATCCTTGGCAAGGGTGGTAGTGGTGCGGCAGTTTTTGCCCACGCACACCGCCCGGGCATACTCTGCATCTGGCTTCAGGTCGTTGTTCTCGGCCAGCAGGCTGCGGTTCACGCTTTGCAGCTCTTTCACTTTGCGGTCTGCGATGAGCACCGCCCGGCGCATGACCGCTTCCGGGCTGTTCCACTGGGCTTCAATAGCCAAGAAATACTGCCGTGCCTGCTTGCCACGCTCGTTGCGCTGGATCATGCACAGCTCTTTGGCCATTGGGATGGTGAGCTGGTGGTCGGTGCGGGGTTTGCCTGCCAGACCGTCAGACCTATTACTCAAAAATGAGTAATAGTCCTCGCCCTCAGTGAAACCATACTCGGTCATACGGTTAAACCAATCGTTGTACCGGGTCGTGACTTCTAAGAAGTCGTGCAGCTCCCGGCCGCTCACCGTGGGGCGCTCCGGGTTATCGTAGCTAACTGGAATCAGTGTTTTCAGATTGTCCATGTCCTTTCCTCCCATTACGCCACCCCGTCCTGCTGGTTCTGGCGGTCGTTCTTGCGCACCGCAGCCATGCCCATGCCCATCCAGAGCAGGGACAGCTTGTCCTGCGGCTCTAAGCCGTCGAACAGCACGTTGATAAGCGTATCCGCAGCGTGGGCTCCGTCAATGGGGATGCTGTACCGCTCTGCAGCCAGATCGGTGCGGTTCTTCTTTGCCTTTGCCATAAAATAATCAACTCCTTCTGTGGTTGGCACCCACGACCTTGCCCGGCTGGCTGCCGGGTGGTTTCGACCCTTGCCGCAGGGTCATCATCAGGCGGGTTGTGTCCAGAAATCAAAATCGGCCAGAACATACTCCCGATTCTCCGGTGTATCCGGAAGGGTATAACCCGAACGATCGTTCCCGCAAAACACTTCACCAAAGTTATTCACCCCGCACGAAACGCCTGTGCGTGCATCCTGTTTGAAAATTTTCATCGTTCAGACCTCCTTAAACATCTTCACGCCAGCCACGGTGTAGTCAGCCGCCGGGCCCATATAACCGTGAGAAAAAGCAACGACCGGGTGCCATGCGCCATTGTCGTAGACTTGCAGTGCATCGCAATGCGTCTCGGCTTCCGCGCCGTGAATCCACTGGCCAGACCGGCGGCATCCCTTCCAGCGGAACCAGTTGTAATCCCTTATCGGTACAGCATAACTAACGCTGTCCGCATCAGCTACTTCCCGGGTGCGCCTGCCCCGAGCTGCGATCTCGTAAACGTCCATCATCCCTTAGCCCTCCCTTACTCTTTGACTTCGCACACATCGGCCACTTCGTAGAAATCCAGACCGTGCCCGGTCTCGTCGATCAACCGCTGCACTGCCACGTTCCGGGCGTCCACCGGGTCCTCGGCAAGGACCTCGTAGCAGTCCCAGAACTTATCAACCGTGTCGTAGACGTACACCTTATAGCGTTTCATGATTCAAACCTCCTCCTCTCAAGCCTTAAACTCCGGGCACACAGTGCCGCGGAAGTGGGTGAGGCGGATCGCATGCTTCAGCTCCTTCTCGCTCATGCAAGCGGCAGGAATCTTGCTGACAAAGCCAATCGCCCACCAAAGGCCCTGCACCGTCTGGCGGTCCAGAACGGCCCGGCGCTCTGCGTCGGTCTTTGCGGCGTTGTACCGCTGCAAGGTGCATTCGCAGCTTGCAATGAAGTTGGCCGGAATGTTAATAGAAAGTGCGTTCATGGTTTTGTCCTCCTGTGTGTTTGTGTTTCTTAGCTTGGCTATATTATAGCATAGCTAAGCTATCATGTCAACACTTTTTTCTTCGCTCAGCTAATTTTTTCTATTGACACAGCTTTGTGCTTGCTGTATAATAAAGGTGCAAGGAGGCGTCGCCAATGAACACTCGGATTGAGCAAATCATTGCAGCGCTCAAAATCAAGAAGGTTGACTTTGCCAATCGTCTTGGTGTTTCTCAGCCCTTCGTTTCTGAGCTTTGCTCGGGCCGGAAGGCTCCCAGCGACAGAACAATTTCTGACATCTGCCGTGAGTTCAACGTCAATGAGACGTGGCTGCGCACGGGTGAAGGGGAGATGTTCAACCAGATCACCCAATCGGAAAAGCTTGCAGCGTTCCTCGCCGACATTACGGCGGATGAGGGAGACGACTTCAAGCGTCGATTTGTGGAGATGCTGGCAGAGCTGGAGCCCGAGGACTGGAAGCTTTTGGAGCGGATGGCTGAAAAGCTGCAAAAAAAAGAGGGAAACCCGTAAGGGTTCCCCTTCTTTTGCTACCTTGATTTATTTAATCAGCTTGCTGGCGTAAACCCAGACCAGGCGCAGCTTGTGCGGGTCTGCCTTTTCCAGCAGTTTGATAATTGCGTCAATGTAGCCTTGTCGGTCTGTGGTGTTCATTCTGATGCCTCCTATGTGATGTAAAATTTAATATGTGTGAGGTGGTTCCCGTGATATGGAATGTTGGATTTCGGAAAAATATCACGCGGGTTATCAATGCGGTCTTCAAGAAAAAAGATGATCCCGAAGTCCAAGAGTCGTTGCATTTTGTGCGCCCGAACGCTAAGTGGAGCAAATCACCAGAGCCAGTTGTTTTAATCGATCCTGACACTGGGAAAGAATTTGTGGATTTCCCAGAAGAAACAATACCAGAACGGATACGGAAAGTTTTGGACTCTTTTCTAGTGATAGAGAGGACTTCAGATATCGATGTTCTGTTTTCAAGATATGATATGATTCTTGATACGCTCGATGAGCTCAAGAAGTATGAGAGGATGGGGTTCAAATTTGATTTTAGCCCTACTGAGCTTTATAACATGATGAAGTTTTCTCTTGTTGACCTTTTTGAGGTTGTTGTCGAAAATTCTTATATCAAGCAGCTTGAAAAACTCCTGACTTTGAAAACTCAAAAGGGAAAAGCAGCCTCTATTCAAAAGTGGAAAGATTCTTTTTCGGATGAACGAATTACAAATTCGATGATGGGTTGTGTGATTTTGCGTTTCGACAAAATGCAGAATTTTATAAAATCAAAAGGTGAGGTGTAATCATGGCGAATATCTGCCCCATATGCGGCGGCAAGCTGGGTCTTCTGAACCGTGAGAAAAGCGCGGACGGCTTGATTTGCGCCAGCTGCAGCAACTTTTTCTTTTCAAAATTGGGCATCCGGGCAGCAAAGCAACCGAAAGCTGCCCTTGCGGACTACTGGGCTACACTGGAACAGCGTCGGAAGGTTTTCAAAGAAACCGATTCCATCTATGATGGTGACGCGCTCTTTGTGTCGATTGACAAACCCAACCGGATGTTTTGCATTGGGCACCGCAGTGGTGATAAAGGCCCTCGCATGATCTACAGCTTTGATGAAGTCGCCGGTTATGAATCTGACGCGCCTGACGATCTGACGATGACAGAGACAAAGGGCGGTATTGGCCGTGCCGTGATCGGTGCAACCGTTGCCGGGCCTGTGGGTGCGATCGTGGGCGCTGCCACCGCTAAAACAGAGACCCGCAAGGGCCGCAGTAAAGAGAGCGTGTCTATCCACTTTGCGCTTCCACTAGGCGAAAGCAACTTGCTGACAACGGTTTATCCAGGCGGAATGACTGCGTTTCTCAAGAGTTGCAAAGGCTCTTCAGAACAGCCGCGGGGCACCGCTCCGGCTGCCCCCAGCTCCGCCGATGAACTTTTGAAGTTTAAGCAGCTACTGGATATGGGGGCCATCACGGAAGCGGAGTACAACGCAAAGAAATCTCAGTTGCTTGGCCTGTAAGCCTGTTCACAACCATATTATAAAACTGCTGGTTGTGGTCGTCAATCCCCATTCGTGCACTGCTTTTAGTGGAAAAATCCACAAAAAATGCGTATTTGCAAGATACGCGCGACATGCACGAGCAATGTGCAAAATATGCGCGTTGTTATTCGCGGTTGCAAGGTTGTTGCAAATTTTGCAACAGGTCAGCAGCCAGCGCCCCGCCGGGCGTACCGGCTGCGTTACGCAGGGCTTGCACCTCCGGCAGGGCCTTATCTAGAATGTAAGCACGAGCAAGGCGCTGCTGCTCTGGGGTCATATCCAAATAGCAGGCCAGCAGGGCACGGGCATGGGTGCGAAAGTGTGACAGCTTTTTCATAACTCATTCCTCCCAGGGTGCAGGGGTGTGGTCGGTGCCGGTCAGGATGCTGGCAGGCATTCCATCGATGATGGTCATTTCAGCTTCTTTGACGTTTCTTTGCTCAAAATCCATTTTGTTTTCTCCTTTCTTTTGTGCACATCTACGATTTATAATCCAGATTTTACCATGCGCCGTTGGAAAACAAAATACGGATAAAATTTGTCGAATGGCGCAGACTTTTTCTGCGCCATTTTTTGTTAAAAACACACTGGTTTTATGGGGGTGAAAGTATGAGTTATTTTACAGCGAGCCAAATCGGAAAGGCACTTGCAAAAACGCGGGTGTCTGCTGGCCTGAGCCAAGCGGAGATTGCAAGGCGCATCGAAAAAGGAGAGCGCACCGTGCAGAGCTGGGAAAAAGGATGCACCAGCCCGGACAGTGACGAGATCATGGACTGGTGCACGGCGTGTGGGGTGTCGCCCATCACGGTGTTCATGGAGATGACCCACCCGGATCTGTACAAAGTGCCGGATGACGGCAAGGCGGACGATGAGCTAAACGCGGAGTTGCGCCGTATCGTGGTAAAACTGCCGCCGCTGACAAAAAGGCTGCTTCTCTTCATACTGAAAGGCAGTCACGGCAGCAGCCCGCCTGCTGTCATATCGGAGATAGCTGCAAATTTGCACTGCCCGCTCAATAACCGGGTCAGCATATGCGGAACAATCATCGACCAATACAACTTTGCCCAGAGCATGGGATTAGACCCATGCCCGGACGCTCCGCACCCTCCCATTGACGACCTGAAGATCAACTACAAGGCCGGAAGGGCCGCTGCTGAAAATGGCGCATTCGGATATATCGGGCAGAAAAAGGAGTAAGCCATGAAATGCGTGAGACCATGCTGCCGGAAGGAAATCCCGGATGGTGCTTCTTTTTGTCCGTGGTGCGGGAAGAAGCAGCCGGAAGCCGCCCCGCAGCAAAGAAAAAAGCGCCGCCGTCCAAAGGGCAGCGGCAGCGTGTATAAACTGAGCGGGGCACGGGCAAGACCGTATGTGGCGCTTACGGCCTGCAGGGACGTTCTGGGCACGTTTGAAACGGCAGGCGAAGCCGTACAAGCATTAGACGCTTACAACGCCCAGAACACCCCCGCAGCGCGTCTGAAGTGCACCTTTGCGGATGCCTATGCCCAATGGAAAGCGCAGCCCAAATTTGAAAAACTCAGCACAGACATGCAAAAGGGGTACGAGCTGGCCTATGCAAAGGCTGCGCCGCTATACGACCGACAATTGCGGGACTTGAAAGCGGCAGATTATCAACAGGTCATTGACGCAATGGTGGAAAATGGGCTCTCCCGCAGCTCCTGCGAAAAGCAGCGCACACTTTTCAGCCAGATCTGCGAGTGGGCAATGGCGCAGGACATCATAAACAAAAATTACGCCATGCTGCTGCAGCTCCCGGCGGCTACAGGAAAAGCAGAGCGCACCCTGACCGCTCAAGAGATCGAGCGGATCAGCAGCCGACAGAATGACCCGAAATTTGGGCAGACGGCGCAAATCGCAATGGTGCTGCTTTATACCGGTATGCGCATTGACGAACTGCTTTCTATGCGCTGCGAGGATGTGCACCTGAAAGAGCGGTACATGCAGGGCGGTGAAAAGACAGAAGCGGGCAAGAACCGCATCATCCCCATCCTTGATCCCATTTACAAGATCGTTGCCTTTTGGATGCTGGACAGCGGGTGTGAATGGCTGATTCCATCCAAGGCCGGCACAAAGCTGGATAAGCGAAACGTGGCTACAAAGTTCCGGGCGTTGATGCAGGAATGCCATATAGAGGGCGTGCATCCACACACGCTGCGCCATACAGCCAGCAGCAAGATGGTGGAGTGTGGTCTGGAAAAGACCGCGGTGCAGGCCATCTTGGGTCACAAAAATTTCTCCACCACGGCAAACAAGTACGTGTCCCACAACGATCCAGCCTATTTGTTGCAGGAAATGCAGAAGATGAAGTACTGATTTGTTAGATTGTTTGTTAGATTATCACGTTCATTCAGGAGATTTTAAGGCATTTCAAGCAAAAAGAAAAACGCACGGACGATTTGTTTTTATCGTTCGTGCGTTTATTTTTGGAGCTGGTGACAGGAGTTGAACCTGCAACCCACTGATTACAAATCAAGTTTATTTGACGTATTTATGCAAATAATTATTGATTTGTTGGTTTATTGTTAGACTATACACCTCGTGCCACAGCGTTGAATACTATGTAAAAATAGCACATTCTATGCTTTTTTACAAGTCGCTTATCTTCCGCATTACTAGCTCATACTCTTTCGGGTACGCCAGCTTTATTGCCTTCATGTGCTCGTCAAGCACCTGCATCAGACCGCCGAAAGGAACAGAGCTGGCAGCCGCTACAAAGTCGCTTTGCGGTTCCGTTGCTGTGGAGTACGCCGCCGCATAAGTCGCGGGTGGCAATGCCTGGGTCTGCGTTTCAGGCGCGTGTGCTTCCTCCAGCTCGTCCCGCACGGTGCAGAGGGCGGCAAGCTTGTTGACGCTCTGCCAGCTGGTTTCCTCGCACTTGAGCTTGCGGATATGCTCGTTGATCTCGTCAATATCCATGCCTGCCGTCCTCCTTCCTTATGCGTTCCGCAGGATGTCTGCCGCCCGCTTGTAGGCGTCACGCTCTGCACCGGTGGCTTCCTGCATCATGTCCCCGATGTCAGAGATCATGCGCTCACGGCCATCCGCGCGGGAGTAGTGCCCGCGCACATAGTGACGGCCACGGTTGGCGTAGCTGTTGCCCCGGTTGTAACCGTTTCCGGCATCGCGGTTGAAGGATCCGCGCATGTCAGCTTCCCACTCGCCCGCGCGGCTGTACTCGCCGCCTTCGCAGTAATCCTCGATGCGGTGGATGTCCAGAATGATGTCCACGATCTCGCCGATCATCTCAACATCGCCAGGGGACCGGTTCTTTTTGTCGGTCAGCTCCATGAGCTCGTCGCACATCTCATCCTTCAGGTGATTCAGTTTATCCAGCATGACTTTATCTCCTTTCTTATGCTACCCGCTCAACGATCAGATTGTTGTTTGCAATGCTGACAGCCTGCGTACTGGTGTTTTTAACCGCTACGGTCACGCAGCAGCCGCGCGGCACCTCGATGAAAGCAGCCACAAAAACGTTGAAGTAATTTTCGACTGCCGCCGGGGTGACAATGGCGGTCGCACTGGTCAGCGACTCACTGCCGACAGCCAGCGCCACGGAAATGGGTCCCACGGTGCCGCCGGTGGGAATGGCGATATTGCCGCCAAAGCTTACTTTGAAACGGGCCCGGCACTGCCCGCTGGGCAGACCGCGCAAGGTCACAAGGCCGCTTCCCTCACGGTGCACGATACAAGCAGGGGCTTTCACTGCGGTCTCGGTCAGGGGAAGGTTTTCCCCCGCCGCCACGATGACGGTGTTGGAGTTGCTAAATTCAGCCATTTTATCGGCTCCTTTCATAGAAAAACGCCGGGACTTTTGCCCCGGCGCTCTGGTTTGCAAAATCAGCTCAGGGGCTGAACATTTCCCATTTTGGAAAAAGTTGCCGTGATTCGGTTATGCGCAGTTGCCGCAGCCACAGCCGGTCCCACAGCCATAGTAAATGGCGTTGGGGTTGGGCACCTGATAGGCAGGCACGGGAGCTTTCTGCTGCAGAGTCCCGATGATCTGGTTGGTCTGCGCGTTCATCGCGGTGGTCAGGAACGCGCTCTGGCGATCCTGAGAAGCAGCCCGGCGCAGCTCGTTGTTCTCGCTCTGCAGGGTGGCGATCTTATCGTTGGTCAGGAAGTCGAGCACCGCGCGGGTGTTGCTGTTCTGATTCTCGATGATGTCCCGGGTGTTGTTGTTCATGGCGTTCTGCGTTGCGCAGAAGCCCTGCTGCATCTGGTTCCGGGTGTCGCACTCCTGAGTGGCCAGATTGTAGTTAACGCCCTGGATCGCGGTCTGGGTCTTGCAGCAGCAGTCTGCCAGCTGTGTAGCCAGAGCATTCTGACCCTGCATCAGCGCAACGTTGGTGCCGTTGAAGCCCTGCTGCATGGCGTTGGTGACACCGTTCAGGCCCTGCTGCACGCCGTTGAAGCCCTGAAGCATCCCGGTGTTCATGGCATAGAAGCCGTCACACAGGCCGCTTTCCAGCCCGTTCAGCTTGTTCATGACGCTCTGGTTGTCGAAGCCGCGCTGCAGGTCCGCCTGTGTTACGGCGCTGGTCATATAAGGCGAAGCGCCGCCCATGCCGCCGCCCCAGCCAAAGCCGCCCATGCCGCCCCAGCCGAACATGCCGAAGATCAGGAAGAGGACGATCCAGCCCATCCAGTCGCCGCCCCAGCCGTTGAAGCCGTTGCTGTAGCCGTTGGCGGGTTGTACCGGCATGGTCAGAACCGTGCTATCAGAAGAAAGAGACATAGTTTTACTCCTTTACGTTAGATTTTGAAATTTATTCTAAATGCGGCCGCATTTCAGAATCCAAACATGTTTTTCATGCCGTTGAGCATCGGCGCGATCTGCTGCGCCCGCTGCTGAATGGCGTTGAGCTGCTGTTGTGAGAGCTGGCCGGAGGTGAGCATCTGGCTTATCATCTCCTGCGGGTTTTTGCCCTGCATCTGGCCCATAAACTGCTGAAACTGCCCACCAATAGGGTTCTGGGTCTGTCGGCCCATCGAATTAAACAAGCTGCTGCCCATCGCTTAGCCCTCCTTTTCCGGCTTCGGCACTTCTTGCTTTTCCAAAGCCGCCAGCTTTGCCGCCAGCGCGTCAAACTCCTTACGAGTGACATACTCCCCGCTTGCGGCTTGTGCGGCTGCAATCGACGCTTTGGGGCCGCTGGTGCGTTCCTTGTAGTCGTAGATGCGGAGCGGGAACGGCCTTCCGTCCTGCCCCACTTCTTTGATGTAAAAGGTATCGGAATCGGCATCCAGCAAAAGCACACGGCTCCCGTTGGCGACCAGATAGCCTCGGGCTGCCGCTTCACCCTGTACCCAGATAAAGCCGCTGTCAGTCGGTGCGGCCTGCCCCTGCATTGTCGGTATCATGACGGGCTGGGGCTGGTACTGTGCTGCCCTGAGCTGTTCAAGCTGCCCTTGCGGCTGTTGCGGGTAAAACACTTGAGGGTATCCGTTATAAATCGGCATCGTTTTCCTCCTTATACCAGTAGTAGATCGGGCATTCCGCGCCGCTGTCCCAGCTGTCCCACCAGTCGCCGTTGATGACGGCCAGAACGTGGCCGGAGCAGCCCAGTACATACACGCCTTTTGGGTACTCCCGGGCAAAATCTGCCACGGTGTAACAGGCGGAGCAGTCCGCCTCCACCATGCGGCGCTTGTAGCCCTGCTTTTGGAGGTATGCGCCCCATGTGCGGTTGGCGCTGGGCATATCGCCGAGGGCGTAACCAGTGAGCGCAAGGCTGATATAAGCTTGCTCCCAGCTCTGGCCGGTGGCCGCTGCTACCGCCCGAACAGCACAGTCTCCAACGCCGCTCCCGTGGGGGTTGGGGTTAAACTTGTGCCACATGGCGCTCCCCTCCCTTTGCGCCCATAGTACCTTTTCTGCTAAATCCGTGCGTTAAACGAACGTCAAACGAACGCCAAAAAGAAAAAGCGCCCACATGGCACAAAGCCGCGTGAGCGCTCAAGTGTTTGCACGCAACGCGTATAAAGTTTTCAAAAAACCTTGACAATTGCACGCAATGCGTGTATAATAAAAACAGTGAAGGACAAATGCCAAACGGAGGAAATAAATATGAAAAAGTATGATCTGAAAAAAATCATGAAAGACGCTTGGCGCATGATGCGCGCGAACTGTGTTGGCGGCGTTTATCAGGTCTCTTTATCTCAGGCTCTGCATTTTGCTTGGGAAGTGGCAAGACGCGATCTTCGCAAGGCTGAGTGCGTGAAAGAAATCATTTCTTCTGGCAAGTACAATTACATCGCAAAAGAAAAGAATTTGACGAACCGTTTTGATCTCGTTAAAAAAGCCTTTAACGCCTTCCGAGCTGAAGGTGAAAAGCGCCGTATCGCTCTTAGAAATGGAATGATTAGCAAACCCGAGTTAGATGAGCATCTGACCGTTGAAGCCTCTGCTGAGCACAGCGTTCTTGTCGCTCTTAGAAACTCTTGCAAGGAAAATAGCAGCCGCCCTGTCTGGAATGACACTTGGCCGTATGCTCTCGGCCCTCTTCCTGAAGAAGAATTTTGATACCATCATCCTGTGTAAAATAAGGAGGGCATTATGAATAACTTTGAAATTAAAAAGAAAATCGTCCTTGCAGGCAACAGCCGCATTTTTAAGGACTGGGCAGCCCACTCCACCATCACGATGGACGATTTCATCACGGCTCTTGAGTGGCTGTGCGAGGACGCGCTGGACGAAAACGGCAGGCTCACACGGGAGATCGCGCTTGCTCCCGACCGCATCGTAAAGCTGCGCCGTTCCAATGACCGCTTCGGCATGACCGCTTTCTATGAATATCCCCGCGACAACGGAGGCGACGGAGATCTCGGCTCTCTCTGGAGCGGTGAGAGGTTCCCAGACGGCTTTATCCGCAAAATCAGCGTGTCCGCAAAAGACCGCATTTGAAAGGAGAAGACTATGTATACTACTGCTGAACTCTTTATTATGGCTGCCGACCCGGAAGCATCCCGCGAGGTCTTCCTTAACAGTGTTACCCTCAGCATCCCGGACGATGCCGACGGGTGCGTGGATCTGGATGCCGAGAAGGCAAGACTGTCTACCATCTGGGATTTAGCTCATCTTCCAATGCGTGAGCTGGTGGCCCGCACTGGCCTGTCGCAGACTGCTTTTGCAAAGCAGGCGGGCGTCCCGCGGCGCACCGTGCAGGACTGGTGCGGAGAAAAGCGTGCGTGCCCGGCGTATGTCCGCTTTTTGCTGGCTGAGCATTATAATCTTCTGTAAAACAAAAAATCCCCTGCTTTTCCTACAGAACGCCTCGCGTGGCACGCAAGGCTTCAGAAAAGCAGGGGATTCTTACTCAAAAACTTTTGCAATTCCGTCCAGCCGAGCCGAAACCGACTGGCGGCAGTAGTGGACCTGCGCTGCAATGTCCGGCAGTGGGAGCCGCTCAACGTACCGCAGTAAGGCTATCTTACGGTCTACCCTCCCAAGCGGTGCGCTTTTGATGGCTGCGGTCATCTGCTGTCGGTCAAGTCCTTGCAGCGCAGCGGGCAGCACCACACGAGCCGCCGCCACAGGCAGTACCGAGCCAGAAAGGCTGCGGCAGCTGTCCGGCGTTACGCACCATATTGCCAAGCACGGCAAACTGGTGACAAAACGTCACCAGTTTGTTGACATTGCCGGGATGGTATGTTTTCGTGAGGCCGCGAAGACGTGCGCAGACCATTTTCGTGAGGTCACGAAATTGCTCTTGTGCGGCGTACATTTTGTTGGTGTCAACAAAATGCTCGTATGCAGTGCCCATGATATCCTCCTTTAGCCGTTTTCAAACGAAATTGATTTGTTTGCCCACATCACGCATTCCTCTAGTTTTGTCATGGCAAGAGACTTTTCACGTCCATCATGGCAAACATCATTGATACATTTTTCAAGTTGTTTTGCACTGTCAAGGACAAACTTCATCCTGTCCTGCTGGAAGCCAGTTACTTTTCTTGAATCGAGCCTACTCATTGCTTTACTCCTTGCTATCCAAAACGGTTACTGCGTACACGTGGAGGCTTTCCAACTTTTCGATAACAGCCGTATAAGTTGCTTCCGTTGCGATGTGTGCAATGCGCTCCAGCTTGTTGTTCTCTTTTGATGCAGCGATAATTTCATCCGCAGATATGCGTTTCATGGATTCGATCAAATCGAGCAAATCTTCGACATTTACTGCGTTCATGTGTTATGCCTCCTTACAGTGTGATTTTCTCAGCGTTCGCCTTGTCTTTCGCATCCAGAGCGTCGTAGTACGCCTGTGCAAGGGCTTCCACCCCTGCAATGTCGTCCTCCGTCAGCAGGCCGCTGTCCAGATGGGTGTACGCCTTGTCCAGCCAGTATGCCACGTCACGTCCGGCAGCGATCTCCCGCTTGATGGAGCGCAAGGTCAGGTCATGACGGGATTTGGATTTAATTGCCATAAGTACCTCCTTATGTGGTAGTCATGGACGCAATGGCGTCCTCAAAATTTTTGACGACGAGATTTACGTCCCGCTGGTAGTCCAACTTGACCCCCGCGCCGTCGCTCGCCTGCACCACCGTGTCAGGGCCGTAAGCGGTGAGGGCTTTGTAGGCGGCGATTTCGTCAGGGGTGAGCGGGGTTTCGATGGGGGTAGCGAGAGCGTAATAGATTTTACCCAGCTGCTTTTTGCAAGACTCGTTGAGCTGGTCAGAAATATTAGCCGCTATCAGATATAGGAATTGACTAGCCTTATTGTAAAACCACGGTAAACTAGTAAACGTACTAATTGCGCGTGCTCCTTCTCCTCCGGGCACCAAGGCGATTGGTATTCCTTTTGGTGCAAGATTGGCGTAGACATCAGCTTGTTCAAACTTAACGTTTTCACCGTCAACATCAACCTCGTAAATCCTCTGCACCTTCACCCCTCTCTCCAAGTCCACCTCGTCGCACACCCACTGTTGGCCCGTGCTGTCGGTGTAGTTGCCGCCAGAGGTGACAGGGATGCCGGGCAAGCCGGTTGGGGTGGGAAGGGCGAGAGTTTGCGTTTTGCCTTTCCCATCGCTCAAGGTCACCGTCACGCTCCCGCCGTCACCTGCACTCACAATAGGCACAGGTGCATCTGGCGTGGGTGTGCCGTCCTGCGTGCTCTTACCGTACACGGTCAGGCCGCACAAGGGCGCAGGGAAAGCGTCGTCAACGGAGATAGGGTTGCCTGTTTCAGTGCCCACAAGAATGTTCTGCCGGGCCTTTACTGCGCTGATAGCGTCACCTGTGGCTTTTGCATCAGCGGCTTCGCCCTCGTGGGTGAGGGTGGTGTCCAGTGCTACGGCAGGGCCGGGGTCACCTTTTTCGCCTTTGAAGTCACCGCTTGCGATGCCGTCCTTGAGCTCCTGCAAGCTGTCAGCGGCTTCCTGAGCGCTCTGGCTGGCACTGCCCGCACTGGTGGCGGCTTGCTGTGCTGCTGTCTGTGCGTCGGTCTTGGCCTGCTCTGCGGCGGTGGCATCGGTGTGCACGGCATCCACCAGCTGCTGCCATGCAGGAGTGCCCGGTTCCGGCTCTGTGCCGTCCTCCGTGCCGCTGTTGGCGCTGACACGATACCGCAGGTCAGCGCTGGTGACGGTCTTTGTGCCGTCGCTGCCTTCAAAGGTGATGCAACCATTGCCGGGCTGTGCAGTGACGCTGGCGGGCACGTCCACATAGCCGTCCACCACCAGCGAGGATGCCGGGTCTTTGCCGTCCGGAACGTGCCAGAACGCCCGAATAGTCAGCCCTTCCCACTCGCCAGTGGCACTGACGGCAAGGCGGTACACGCCCCGGTTCTTGGTGTAGCCAAAGCGCACCAGCTGCTCATAGCCCGGCACTTTGACGACGCCATTGGATGCGAGAGATACGCTTTGCTCGATCATAAATTACTCCTTGTTGATGGTAGGCTTCTTGTCTGCCAGTGCCTTTTTCATCATGCTGACAGCCTTTTCAATCACACTGTCCAGCACTTCATCGGTGATGAAAGGCTTCAGCCAGTCCGGCAGTGCGCCGCGCAGTGCGGCAAAAACCTGCGCCTTTTTCTTTGCGCCCTGGCCGCTGCCCATGATGCTGTCCTCGGCGATGGTCACGAGCTCCAGCGCCCAGTCCTTGACGTACTGCTTGTAACCCAGCCGGATAGCGCCAACAGCCAGCGCGGCAAAGCCAATGAACATCAGTACCAGTGCGATGGGTGCGGGGATAAAATTAAACATTGCTTCCATGATTTGTTACTCCTTTCAGCAGGTAGTTGTTGATATCGGATTTGCTTTTTTGCATACCTTCGCGGTTGTTGCCGGACAGCTGCGAATCCAAAAGATTTTGCACGCCAACAAGGACGAGACGCATCTCTTCATCGAGGCCGTCAAAGCGGCGCAGGTCTCTTGCAAGGGCCTGTGCGTGCTGAAGCTGTCCCTGTTCCAGCACGCCAAGTCTTTTTTCGAGCGTATCCATTCGCTTGTTCTGCGCATCGTCGGGGGCCTGTGCATTTTTGACGTACTTGTGGATGATGTCCAGCACCTTGTCGATGGTGATGACTGCAGCGCACAGGCTGCCCAAGATGCCCAGCACCCACAGTAAAGCTTCTTTTTCGGTCATTTACCCTCCCGGAGACGGGTCAGACCCTTCTTGCTGATGATACCCGCATAGTCCTTGTAAGCGTGGCTCATGTCCACATTAGTGCTCACGCCCGGCACACGGGCCTTGCTGGTGTACTGCCACATGCCAAAGGGCCAGCTGGGAGCAGGCTTCTTCGTGCGGTATGCCGCCAGCCACACGTCGTAGGGCTTCAGTGCCGCGCCGCCCATGTACAGGAAGGTGCTGCCGAACCACAAGCCGGTGTAGAGCAGAGCGTACACGCCCCAGCTTTCCACCGTGCTCAGCATGTGAGCCGTCAGGTCGGTCAGCGCGGCCTTGCCCAGCGGCTGCTGCGCATCGTCCTCGATGTCCACCGCCACCGGCAGCTCAAAGCTCCGGCCGGTGAGCAGCTTCTTGAAATAGGCCAGCTCCTTGTCGGCCTGCTCCCGGTTGACTGCCTTGAAATAGCCATACACGCCGCAGGGAATGCCCAGCCGCTTGCACTCGGCATAGTTGCGAGCAAACTGCGGGTCAGTGTAGGGCGCACTGGGTCTGCCCGCTGCGCTGTTGCCCATGGCGCGAATCATCACGCCGTCCACCTTCCCGCTTGCCTTGACCTTCTCCCAGTTGATTGCGCCCTGATGCCGGGACACATCCATGATTTCAGCCATAGCGTCCTCCTTACTGCGTGATTTCCTCAAAGCCGCTCTTGATAAGAATCGCCTTGACCTTCTCCTTCAGCAGGCGGGGGCAGCGCTCATACAGAGCCTTTGCATCCTCCATAGTCTCAGCGAACATAATTTCCTGTGCCCACAACTTAGCCATCATACGTACCAACCTTTCTAATTTTTGTGTGATTTTATGCATAAACAATCTCGCTCATTTCAAGCAAGCATTGCTTGAGCATCTCGTTTTCTTTTTGCAGTGCCGCCACCGTGTCCGGCAGCTTCTCCCGGGCT
>ERZ831634.628-NODE-628-length-42934-cov-5.716365_pt1 | contig 42934 bp, 45 predicted proteins | sample MGYA00519953_ERZ831634 | MGnify/ENA primary metagenome ERZ831634 (study PRJEB31850, sample SAMEA3708718) | human gut metagenome | biome: human gut; feature: human-associated habitat; material: faeces | place: China | collected 2014 ... | reverse complement strand
ACCCCATCACCAGAATTAATATTCGATCTGCGCAATTCATAGCACCCTCATTTCCCCTGTGCCTCTAGCGCCTTACCCCAGACATCACCCCAGCTTCCCGTAAGAGAACCTTTGGCATAGTCAACAACCCGGTTTTCGAAAAAGTTGGTGTGCGATACACCCAACATAGCATCTACCCACGGAAGCGGATTCTTTTTGATACCGAAGATACCCTTCATGCCGAGACCGATGAGGCGGCGGTCGGCGATGTAGCGGATGTAGCTGCGGACCTCCTCGCGGGTGAGGCGGCGCATTTCGGAGACGCCGAAGGCGAGGTCGATGAAGCGGTCCTCGAGTTCGACCATGGTTTCGGCGATGCCGTAGATCTTGGCCTTGAGAGAGTCGTTCCAGAGTTCGGGGTTCTCGACGATGTACTCGCGGAAGAGCTTCGTCATGGACTCGGTGTGGAGCGTCTCGTCGGCGATGGACCAGGCGATGATCTGGCCCATGCCCTTCATCGTGCCGTTTCGCGTGAAGTTGAGCAGCATGACGAAGGACGAAAAGAGCTGCATGCCCTCGGTGAATGCCGAGAAGGCGGCGATCTGCGCGGCGAGGTCGCGGCTGTCCTCGGCGACTTCGTTGAAGAAGTCGTGCTTGGCGGCCATGGCCTCGTACTGCAGGAACTCGTTGTAGATGGACTCGGGGAGCCCGATCGTCTCGATGAGGTGCGAGTAGGCGGCGATGTGCACGGCCTCGCGCGCGGCGAACGACGAGAGCATCATTCGGACCTCGGGCTGACCGAAGCGCGGGAGGTAGTGGTTGACGTAAGCGCCCGAGACGTCGATGTCACCCTGGGTGAAGAAGCGCAGGATCTTCGTGAGGAAGTCGCGCTCGCTGTCGGTAAGCTTCTGGCCGTAGTCTTTGACGTCCTCGAGCATGGGCACTTCGGTCCAGAGCCAGTGCATCTGCTCGGACTGCATGAAGGCCTCGTAGGCCCAGGGGTACTTGAAGGGCTTGAAGCAGGTGCGGGTCGAAAGGAGCCCGCCGGCGGTGTTCTTGTCGGTCATGATGTGGTTCCCTCCGGTCAGCCTTCGCAGGCGAGGCAGGTGGTGTTGTCGGCGACGGCCTGCATGCTGATCTGATCCTCGATGCGGCGGCGCTCGACCTGGACGCCGACTCGGTCCGCCTTGCGGAGCTTGTCGGAGCGGTTGTAGTAGAGGCTCTTGAGGCCCTTCTTCCAGGCGGAGAAGTGGCAGGCGTGCAGATAGGCGATCGAGACGTCGGGCGGGAAGAAGAGGTTCACGCTCTGGCCCTGGTCGATGAATGCCTGCCTGTCGGCGGCAAGTTCAATGATCCAGCGCTGGTCGAGTTCGATGGCGGTCTTGAAGACGTCGCGCACTTCCTTCGGAAGGTCCTCACGGTGCTGCACGGAGCCGTCGTGGGCGATGATGTCGGCCCAGACGTCATCCGTGTCGAGGCCGCGCTTGGCGAGCTCGGCCTTGAGGAAGCGGTTCTTCACGATGTAGGCGCCGGAGATCGTATCCTGACGGTAGATGTTGGCACGATAGGGCTCGATCGAGGGACTCGTGCCGCCCATGATGAGGGACGAGGAGGCATTGGGCGCGACGGCCATGCGGTGCGAGAAGCGGCGCATGACGCCGGAGTCGGCCGCGTCGGGACAGGGGCCGCGCTCGGCGCACAGGCGCGCGTCGGCCTTTTCAACCGCTGCGGCGATGTGCCTGAACATGTCGCGGTTCGTGAACTTGGCGGCGGCGGACTCGAAGGCGATGCCGCGCTTCTGCAGATAGGCGTGAAAGCCCATGGCGCCGAGGCCCACGCTGCGCTCGCGCATGGCGGAGTAGCGCGCGCGGCGGATGCCGTCGGGCGCGTGCTCGATGAAGTACTGGAGCACGTTGTCGAGGAACTCCATCGCGTCGTCGATGAACTGCTCGTTGCCGCGCCACTCGTCGTAGTACTCGAGGTTGACGGAGGAGAGGCAGCAGACGGCCGTGCGGTCCTTCGAGGTCGGCAGGAAAATCTCGGTGCAGAGGTTGGAGCCGTGAATGGAGAGCCCCTTGTCCTTGAGCCAGGAGGGCAGCGCGCGGTTGGCCGTGTCGGTGAAGACGAGATAGGGCTCGCCCGTGTGCATGCGCATCTCAAGGAGGCGCTGCCAGAGGTCGCGGGCGGAGACGGTCGCGACGACCTCGCCCGTGGTCGGGTGACGAAGATCCCAGGAGTCGTCCGCATCGGCGTCGCGCATCGAGGCCTCGATCTTCTCCATGAAGGCGTCGGTGATGTTGACGCCGTGGTGCAGATTGAGGGCCTTGAGGTTCTGGTCGCCCGTGGGCTTGCGCATCTCGATGAACGGAATGATGTCCGGATGGTCGATCGAGAGGAAGGCGGCGTAGGAGCCGCGGCGGGTAGAACCCTGACGGTAGGCGAGGCAGGAGGCGTCGTAGACCTTGAGGTGCGGCATCACGCCCACGGACTTCTCGTCGGCCGAGCGGATGCCGACGTGGATGCCCACGCCGCCGCCGAGCATGGAGAGGCGGTTGACCTCGGAGAGCGTCTCGATGAGGCCTTCGGCGCTGTCGTCCATGTAGGAGAGATAGCACGAGACGGGAAGCCCGCGGCCCGTGCGGCCGAAGGCGAGAATGGGCGTCGCAAAGGAAAGCCAGTGGCGGCTTGCGTATTCGTAGATGCGGGCGGCGTGCTCCGGGTTCGAGCCGAAGGTCTCGGCCACGAACTTGAAGCGCTCCTGCGGACTCTTCTCGTCCGCGCGCATGTAGCTTTCGCGAAGGCGCATGAGCCCGAGCTCATCAAAGAGCGCGTCGCGGCTCTGATCGATCTGAACGGCCATCGATGGGGTTCCTTTCAAAAGGGATTTCGGAATTTCGTGGAATCCTGGCAGATGTCTGCGGCAGAGGCGCCTGGAGGCACACCCACAACATCTTGTGGTTTGAAGCGTGAACGGACACAAGAACTTGCGTCCGTGAAGTGAGTCTCATAGTACAGAGAAACCCGCCCGCGCGCCAATAAGGGAGGCCTAACCGGACAATAAGGATTATTTACGAGGCCTGTGCGACGGGACTTTGCACGCTTTTCAGAGGAACCAGGCTGTTTGACCTATTGCGCGAATGCGGTATGGAGGCGTAGAGTATGCGGAAGCGGCGCCTCGAACGGCACCTGCAGTTCAAGATCAATCAAAAGATCAATCGGATTTGGAAACGGAAGTCATCATGACGCACGCCTTCAACGCTCAGTCTCTTCTTTGGTGGTGGCACCCCCAGCAAGCGGGTACCGGCCAGAGATAGTCACGAGCGTCAAGAACGCAAGTCAACAGTTTCCCCACAACCCGCGGATGTCGAATCAGCGGGTTTTCTTTTATCCAGTCTCTCCCTCCGGTTCGGCAACCGCAAGCACCAGACAAAGGTTTTGCGATGTCAAGCCCAGTTCTCCCCCTCATCAGACAACCGCTCCTGAAGACCCTCAAGCCCGAGGCCAGGCCCTGGCCCGGCTTTCTCCGCGCCCCCGTCGGCATGGCCGGAATCCCCGCGGGACGCCTCCCCTGAAGCGTCCGCGAAAACACAGGATCAACTGAAAGTCAACTGGAAACCAACGGAAAAAGCCGACCGAAAATGAAAGGAGCACGAAATGGATGCCCGACTTGAAACCCTCTACCGCATGCAGCCCCTGAGCGCTGCCGAAACCGACGCCCTCTTCACCGAGGTCTTTGCAGGCAGCATGAGCGAGCCTGAGCTTGCGTCCCTTCTCACCGCCCTGAAGATGAAGGGCGAGACGCCCGACGAAATCCGCGGAGCGGCCGCCGCGATGCTGCGCGCCGCGAGGCCCTTCCCGAAATCCGCCTTCGAGGTGGGCGAGATCGTCGGCACGGGCGGCGACGGCGCGGGCACGATCAACGTCTCGACGATGACGGCGCTCGCCGCGGCGGGCGCAGGTCTCAGGATCGCCAAGCACGGCAACCGCGGCGTGTCGTCCCCGTCGGGCGCCTCGTCGCCCAGTCCGGCATCCGCACCCACGCCGACGTCGAGCGCGTCGCACGCGCGGCCCGCGTCTTCCTCGTGGGCTCCGTCCTCAATCAGGCCGACGACGTCTCGCTCGCCGTGAGAAGACTCGTCTTCGGCGAAATGAAGGTCTGTGGCATCACACGGGCCGACGATGCGACCAGGGCCGCGCTCGAGGACTTTTCCGCAGCAGGCGTCGTGCTCGCGAAGCGCTCACCCAGAGCGGTCACACCCGAAGGACTCGCGGTCCTCTCGAATGAGATCAAGGAACGCACGAAGGCCCTCGGCCTCACGATGCCCGTCACGGCCGTCGTCGACACAGACGAAACGGACGTTCTCCGGGCCATCGCCTCGCCCGCCGCCGCAGACGCCTTCACGCCCCTACAGATCCACGGTGACGTGACGGACGCAGACCTCGAAGGACTTCGTGTCCTGTTTCCGGGAAAGGCCCTCCATCTCGCGGCCGCTCTCCCCGAAGACCCCGTCGCGCTCGCCGAGGCGGCCCGCAGGCTCGAGGGGCTTCTCGAGCGGGGACTCGCCGACAGGATCGTCGTCGACGGCACCTCGGACGGCCTCGCGGGCGGACTCACGCCCGAAAACGCACGGACCGCCGCGGCTGCGGGTGCGGCGGGGCTCGACGCGAACTCGGGCGTCGAGTCGGCGCCGAGTCTCAAGGATCCGCGCCTTCTGGCCCTCTTCGCGGGCGCCGTGCGGTGATGCCCCCGACGCAGACCCGAAAACCGAACACACTGAACTACACAGAACCGAACTCGAAAAAGGAATCTCCATCATGCTGCTCAATCCCTACTTCGGCCAATACGGCGGCCAGTTCGTCCCCGAGCTTCTCCTTCCCGCCCTCGACCAGCTCGAGCGCGCCTACGTCGACGCGAAGGACGATCCCGCCTTCAGGACGGAGCTCGACCGCCTGCTGACGACCTATGCGGGCCGTCCGACGCCGCTCACGAGGCTCACGCGCCTTACGGAGGGCACGAAGACGACGATCTACCTCAAGCGCGAGGACTTGCTGCACGGCGGCGCCCACAAAACGAACCAGGTGCTCGGCCAGGCGCTCCTCACGAAGCGCATGAGCAAGACCCGCGTGATCGCCGAGACGGGCGCGGGCCAGCACGGCGTCGCCACGGCGCTCGCCTCGGCCCTATTCGGCTTCAAGTGCAGGATCTACATGGGCGCCAAGGACGTTGAGCGCCAGAAGCCCAACGTCTTCAGGATGGAGCTCATGGGCGCCGAGGTCGTGCCCGTCACGGCGGGAAGCGGCACGCTCAAGGAGGCCTGCAACGCGGCCCTTCGCAACTGGGCCGAATCCTTCGAGGACACGCACTACATGCTCGGCACCGCCGCGGGCCCTCATCCCTTCCCGACGATCGTGCGTGAGTTCCAGAAGGTGATCGGCGAGGAGGCCCGCGCCCAGTTCGCCGAGGCCGAGAACGGACTCCTGCCCGACGCCGTCATCGCCTGCGTGGGCGGGGGCTCCAACGCCATCGGCCTCTTCACGGACTTCAGGCCCTTCGAAGACACCCGCCTTATCGGCGTCGAGCCCGCGGGCATGGGCATCGCCTCGGGCAAGCACGGCGTCACGCTCGGCGAGGGTCAGCTCGGCATCTTCTTCGGCGCGCGCTCCTACAACATGCAGACGCCCGAAGGCCAGATCAACGAGTCGTACTCGATCTCGGCCGGCCTCGACTTCCCGTCGGTCGGCCCCGAACACGCCCACCTCAAGTACACGGGCAGGGCCGAGTACGTGAGCGTCACCGACCGCGAAGCCCTCGGCGCCTTCCTCGAACTCTCCCTCAAGGAAGGCATCATCCCCGCGCTCGAAAGCTCCCACGCCCTCGCCTACGCGCTCAAGATGGCCCGCTCGGAACCTGAAAAGGAACAGAAGCTCGTCGTCAACCTCTCGGGCCGAGGCGACAAGGACATCTTCCAGGTGGCCGCGAGGCTCGAGGCCGACGGCTGCCTGAAGGACGGCCGCCTCAGCTCCGACGCACTCGGAGCCTACGCCGACTGAGATGCGGAAAAAGACTACGGAACACACAACGGAAACACTGCTGAATGAGAGACGCCATGACCGAACGCTTTGAAACCCTCTTCGCCCGACTCGCCCAAAGGCGCGAGGGCGCATTCGTCCCCTTCGTGAACCTCTGCGACCCCGATCCCGAGACCTCGCTCGCCGTTCTCGAAACGCTCGTCGCCTCGGGCGCCGACGCGCTAGAGCTCGGGATCCCGTTCTCCGACCCGTGCGCCGACGGCCCCGTCGTCGAGGCCTCCGCCGACAGGGCCCTCGCCAACGGCGCCACGCCCGCACGCTGCCTCGACGTACTGCGCAGGTTCAGGACCGCACATCCCGAGACGCCCGTCTGCCTCATGCTCTACATCAACCTCGTCGCGACCCCCGGCGTCAGGCGCTTCATGCAGGCCGCAGCCGACGCGGGCGCAGACGCCGTGCTCATTCCCGACCTCCCGACGAGCATGCGCGAGGCCGAGCCCGAATGGGACGAGGCCGCCCGCGAGGCGGGCCTGCACCTCGTCGCCATCGTGCCGCCCAACGCCTCCGACGAGCGCGTCGCAAGAATCGCGGGACTCACGAGCGGATACACCTATCTGCTCTCGCGCGTCGGCATCACCGGCACCGACCACGCCTCGGGCACGCCCGCAGAGCGCATCATCCGCGACCTCGAGAGGGCCAAGGCCCCGCCCACCCTGCTCGGCTTCGGCATCTCCACGCCCGGACACGTCAGGCGCGCGCTCGAAGCGGGCGCCGCAGGCGTCATCGTGGGCTCCGCCCTCGTGAAGATCGTCTCCGAACACCTCGGCGACAGGGACGCCATGCTCAAGGCCCTCGGCAGCGCCGCCGCCTCCTTCAAGGCCGCCACGCGAACGGCCTGACTTCTCTGAGAGTCAGTGATTTCATAAGAAATCACGCGCATCTCATACGTTTATTCATACATAGTGTAGCTTGCGCGGGGAGGGAGGTCAAGGGTAAGATCTCAGAAAACAAATTGTTTCAGGAGCCATCAACGACATTGTTTGCTTTACGGCTACTAAACCCCTGCACAAATGCCAAAATAAAACCCCGCAAATCTTTCGATCTGCGGGGCTTTCTTGCGTCTTAGGCGGGTTTCCAAGATAAAGTGTAGTGCGTGCCTGATGTAATGTAAGGATCTTTCATGCTTGAAGGGTTTGCATGTTCTATAAAGCTAAAGGACCCAACACCATAATTAGTTCGGTTTTCCTCCCACGAAATGGAGGAGATCTTAGAATTCAAATCTGCAGAATTCGTACTAACTAAAGGTGATAGCGTAAATATGGTTTTGCTTCTTACGTACCAATTAGAGCAATCTAAATAAATATTCAACTGAGAAGTTATAGTGCCCCCGCCACTACTGGAGAAGCTATGGGTAAAGGTGTTAACCGTTAACCTGCTATCGGATGTTTTCACAGAACTTCCCGGTATATAGTAATCATACCCATATTTCCTATCGTATTGAGAGGAATTTTTCCTCCCAAAAACTAGGTCTATTGACACTGACCCATGACTTGGCAGGGCCTCAACAACTTTAGGATAGAGTAAATAATCCCTAGTGACATTAGACCTTGGGTTGAACCAACTCCCATCTGAAGAGTATCTCCAGTCAACAAATACCTTATTTTCATCCCTAGGGCGCCAATACGTATCCAAATCAACTTCTGGGTACAAAGATCTAAAAGACTCAGGAGTTTCTTTAGGGAAAGCAAATTGCGTCTTTGGCCCCCCAACAAAATCGGATCCGACTTGTAGTTCAACCACCCAGAACTTGGTGCGATCTATAGAATCGCTTTTGACAGTAAGGAGGGCCTTATGCAGCATAGGACACCTCCGTTGCGGCTAGACCCAAGGCGTAAGAAACACGGTCACAGAAGGGTTGGACTCTATAACGCGAAGGACCGCAGAACACGGATCCCCTTCTGAAACTATGTCGATCCCTACAGGGTCGGAAAACCTTAAGTAAGGCCCCGTAGTGACCACATCCAGAGCGCCGCCTACTTCGACAGGGGCTGTTATCGTTGTTGATATCTCTGTAACCCTGGAATCGTCCAAGATAACATCGCCGCTGGTGAGGTCCACAATTTTGATTTTGCCTCTTCCCGTATCGCTTGAATACGTTATCGTCACCTCTGTCATGCCGCCTGACACGACAAGATTCAGCATTTCCTTCCCAAGCATTTACCACGCCCTCCTTTCGAGAGCGGGTAAATACCTGCTTGACTTTCTTATAGATATCCGGTAGGGGGGGGGGGGTAAATGTTACCTTAACTGTGCTACCTAGTGCTTTTTTCATAGCAGGGACTGTAACGCGTGAAGGGCTGCTGTAATTTATGCGGATACTATCATAGTAATAGTTGTAATAATAGTAGGAAAGCGTCTCCCCCTCAACCAACGAAACACTAGCAATAATTTTTAAGTTATTTTTGGCGTTCATATCCCTTTCGGGTGAGTTATCGCATCGAAGAGTCATATAACAATAATTATTGCCGCTAATAGCATAAAACTCAGCTAAATACCATTTCCTAAAAATGCCATCAGCTCCTTCCCACTCCCAATAAGGAATCCTATCTATAGCCCCAGTCTTATACTCTATATAAGAAGGGTCGTTTCTATACCCATAGTTATCATATCCAGACGGATTCCCTATAGTAAGGTATATAAAATTTCTTTGCTCCCCTTTGGACAATAGACTACCTTTCTTCAGCATCCCTTTCCCCCTCTCAAAGACGGCGGCAGGTGCGCACGATTTAGCTCACTCTCCCATGCGGTCTTGCAGTGATCGTCCTGCCAAAAGAACAAGTGGTCGATGATCCATGCGGGCCATGACCTCGACCCATCGAGCTTGTGACGCCAAGCTCTTGCACTCAGCGTCTCATCAGCCCACCCGCCGAGAAGCGTGTTGACCAACTGGTCGAGCGCCACGGCAATCTGGAATCCGTCAGGGTGCTTCATGCCTTACCCTCCGTGTACGGCTCAGTCCACAGCTCGCCCATGGCGAGCATCGCCTTGGAGAGCGCCTGCTGGAGTTGAGCCTTCGTCACAGTCGCGACAGAGTTGTCAGCGAGCACCCAGACGGTCGACTCAAGTCCTGCCGTCTCTGCAGCAGTAATTGCTCGCGCCATACGAGACTGCGCGGACTCATCGCCGTCGAACGTCATACCGTCGACCTCGACCTTGATCGCTGCCACCTTGGCTGCACGTTCACGCTTGGCAATGGCAAGATTCTGTGCTTCCTGTTCTTCAGGCGTCAGCTCTCTTTCAGAGTAGGTCACGCCATACTGCGCCCAAAACGCAACCTTGCCTTCGTCTGGCGCTTCGCCAAAGGACACACGGTCCCTGTTGAAAATGTCCTGACGCACCTGCCATTCAGAGTGGTAGGCAACGCCGTTGTACGTCCATGTCTTAATCATTCAATCAGCTCCCGAACTTGGTGAAAGTGGCGACTCCGAAAGTCCCGTACCATGCAAGCGTGACAAGCCCCTTCGCAAGCGTCGGAGCAGAACCGCTCCACGACCAAGAGCTGCCAAGAGTGATCGTGGCAGTTCCCGCTAGTGCAACCACGGTAATCCATGCCTTGTTGGCGGATCCGTTGTTGACCGTGAGCGTGCCGCCACTGGCAAGGCTCATCGAGCGAGCAGAACTATCTGACACTGTGGTTGCCGCTACAACAGTCTCATATGTCTTGATCGTTCCAGCATCACCCGTTCCTGGGATGAGCTGAGGTTTCCCGCTGACACCGGTCCAAGGCACTGCACTCGCCGAGTTCGCCGTAGTAGCAGAGTCGGCCTTTGCCGCACTCGTTGCCTTGGCGTTGATGCCAAGGTAGGTCTTCGCGGCATCAGTTTTGGCCAAGTACGTGCTCGCGGCATTGGCCGTCGTCAGGTAGCTCGCGAGCTCCGAAGCCATTGCCACGCGGTACTTGCCGCCGGTGCCGTGGACGATCCACAGCTGATGTGTGTCCTCCGCCCAGATCGGCTGCGCTGGCGTTTCCGCGTCGCCGCCATAGGCAGAGATCTTCGCCGCCGTGTCGTAGTTGATCCCAAATGCTGAGTAAGCCATTACGGCAACCTCCCCATAGAAATGCCCTTGCTAGAGAAGTAGGACGGCTTGTCGGTGATGCCGTTCCACGATGTCGTGCCTGCGGGGCCCGTCGCGCCCTTCAGACCCGTGAAAGCGAAGGCGAATGTCCTTGCCTGAGCGGTCCCGCCCACCGTCACAGCCACCTTAGGCGTGCCCGTTGTGGCGTCTACCGAAGCCGTTGCACCAGTGATAGTGGCGTTGGCACCTGCCGCGCCAGTTGCGCCCCTCTCACCCTGAATGCCCTGGACACCCTGCGGCCCTTGGGCACCCTTAGGGCCGGTCGCGCCGGTCTCACCCTTTGCGCCCGCGTTACCTTTAGGCCCCTGGACCCCCTGAGCACCCTGAGGCCCCACATCGCCCTTGTCACCCTTAGGGCCTTTGATGTCGCCGACGTCCTGCCATGCCGAACCGTTCCACGAGTAGAGGTGCGTGCCGACCATGTAGGCGTCGCCCAGCTGTCCTGTCGGGTGTTGCTCCTGAAGCTCGTCTAGCGTCGGGAAACTACCCTTGATAGAAAGCGGCGCGCCCGTCTCACCCTTGGGCCCGACGTCACCTTGATCGCCCTTGAGTCCTTGCGGACCTTGATCGCCCTTCGGCCCCTGCGCGCCTTGGATGCCCCGCTCACCCTTTTCTCCTCGGACGCCTTGCGGCCCCTTGATGCTCGTGAGCTTCGCACCCACCGTGAAGGTGCTACCCGCGATTGCCGTGATCGAGAAGACCTCGCCTTCGGGGTCGATGACCGTGTCGCCCACCTTGATGTTCGCCTGGGGCGTGAGAGAAGTGATCGCCGCTGTGCCGCTCGCACTCAGGTTGACGGACGTCAGGCGCATGGCGTAGGCCGCCGTCTTTGCAGACTCCGCTGCCGCCTGCGCGGACTTCGCCGCTTCGCTCGCCTTCGTCGTAGCCTCGGTCGCCTTCTGCGTCGCAGTGTTTGCCGCAGTCTCGGCCTTGCCTTGCGCCGCCACGGCCGCCGTCTTCGCGGAGTCTGCGCCCGTCTTCGCCGTCTCGGCACCCGTCTTGGCCGTCTCCGACACCTTCTTGGCGTTGGCCGCCGCAGTAGCAGAAGCCGCCGCGGCATCAGCCTGAGCCTTGGCGTTGGCCGTCTGCGTAGCACCTGCCGTCTCGACCGCCTTGACCTGAGCCGCACCTGCCGCGTTGACGGCGGCGGTCTGCGTGGATCCTGCCTGTTCGACCTTCGACTGCCATGATGTGCCAAGGGAGTTGACCGCCTGAGTCTGAGTTGAGCCAGCAGTCTCCACAGCCTTGACCTGCTTCTGACCTTCCGCCGTGACAGCGGCAACCTGCGTGCCGCCCTCCTGCGTGATGGCCGCGACGGCATCCTGACCGGCCTTCTTGACTTCGGCGAGCACTTCGCTCGAAGATCCCGCCGCACCAGACGCAACCTCGGCGTAGTGCTTTGAGCTGTAGAGATCGCCCTCGACAGGCGTGCCCATCTGGGTTGCCCACGCCTTCGCAGTCGTAGCGCTCGAACCTGCGGACGCCGCGGACTGCTCTGCCGATGTCTTCGCGGACTGCGCAGACGCGTTGGCAGACTCTGCGCCAACCCGCGCGGCCTCAGCACGAAGAGCATTCTCTGCGCTTGCCTCCACAGAGTTTGCGGCCTTCTCCAGCGTGCCGTCATCGACAGCGCCCGCCACCTTGTCGACAGCAACGATGTGGTCCGCCACAGTCTTGATGTTGCCGCCCTCGGCAGTGCAGTCCTGCGCAGGCTCATCGGTCAGACGCCCTGCGGAGAACTTCACGGGCACGCACTTGCCACCCTGCAGATCGCCCGCGACAGCGCCGATCTTGTCCATGTTGGCGGACACGTCCTTCACGTCATCGATATTCGTCGATACAGTAACGACATGATTCTTCATGCCAGCGACCGCCACAATCTCGCTGGCGATCTCCGCATCGGTGACGACCTGATCCTTGATCGAGGCGACGGTCTTATAGGCCTCGAGGTTCTCGGGGGCCGCGGCGGTCTCGATGTCGGCAACGGCACCTGCCACTGCCACGGTCTCGTCCTTGATGGACGCCACCGACTTGACGGGCTCGATGTTCTGTCCAACGGTCTTGACCGGCTCGATGTTGTCTGCGACGGTCTTGATCTCGGCCTTCATCGGCACGAGGACGGTGGCCGCTTCGGCGTACTCAGCGGTCTTCAGCTCGGACTTCTTCGCCTCTTCGGCGGACTTCTGGGCGGCATCGGCGAACTGTCTTGCATCGTCTTGAGCGGACATCAGCTTCTCAATCAGCTGTTCTGGCGTACTGTCAGATGTCGGCGGAACGGACAATGTGCGCCCAAGGCGCTCAACTAACTGCTGGATCTGCACAACCACTCGATCCATCGCTTCGTTGATGATCTCAGGCGGGAATCTCGAGTAGTTCGTCAGCTGCATGTTCTGCGTGTAGGCAACGGCAGACCCAACGACAAAGATGTTCCCCTTGACAATCGGCGTCGTCAAGACAACCGTGCCACCAGGCGTAGCAGTCTGGTCCGCATTCATCTCGACGGAATAATCCTGCCCATACACAAGCATTTTTGCCTGCGCTTCAGGATCATCAGCCGTGGCGACATACACGTCAGTCTTTTCAAAGATGAGAAAGCCGAAAGGCAATCTCGACTGTCCCTCTGACGTGAACGGCCCAGCTAATCTTTTGACGTACTCGATCATAGAAAATGGCTCCTTAGTGGAGCCCATCTTCGTATGATTGGGCGAACACACGCGCACTACTGGTTCGGACCGTCGGCCATCTTCGGGGCGCGGCTGGGCTCGAGCTTATCAAGGCCCCACCAGTATTCCTGGCCCGCCGTTTTCATCGCCCACGCTCCCATCCTCGCCGTGTATCCAGGAGAACAGAAGTCCATGAGGTCGTTGTAAACCGCACGGTCAAAGACAGCCTTCGTGTACCAGAGGTTCACAAAAGGCATGTGCCCTCGCGCAAGCTTGAGCGCCTTCGCTTCCGTTGAGTTTTCCTTGTCGTACAGCCCCTCATTCACGGCAGATTTGGCGACGTCCCACGTGTCGAGAACCGTGCCAGCAACGGGGCCGAGGAACTTCAGGAAGTTCGGAGAGCCGTAGGCGTTTTTGCCGTCTACGCCTGCAAGGATCATGTCCGCAAGGAACGAAAGGCCGCCGCCCGTCGTCAACGCCTGCGCCCAGAAGTCTGTGTTGCTAAGGCTCATGTCTTGCACGTCCTTGCCCGCGATCAGTTCTTTCAGTTGAACCGAGATCGCGGCAGAGATCGTCGAGCCGACAATGACGGCGGCGGCATACTTTGCTGCGCTGGCATTCCCGCGAGTCTGCACAAGATCCTTCCCTCGCTCAAGATGCCTCAGCACAAAGCCGATCGGGAAACTCTTGAAGAGCAGGAACGAGCGCATGATTTCACCGCCGAGCGTGCCTCGTTCGCCCGCGATGTTGGAGAGAGCCCTCGTCCTCAGGTCGGGAGCAAGCGAGGCCAGACCGGACTCATCGCGCAGGAAGGCGACGTAGGTCGAAACCGCGTGATCGACGTCCCTTTGGGTGTACGGGGCATCGATCTGCGGATCAAGACTGTCCGGATCTGGGTTGATGCCGTTCAGCGTGTCGAGGTCGACCTCTCGGATGTCCTGTCTCGTGAGAACCCGCGCGCCATTGTGTGCCTTATACGGCTTGGCGGCCTGCCACAGCTTCCAATCACGCTCAGTCACACCGAGGCGCTCCAACTGTCTCTTTTGGAAGGGCTCGAGTATGTTCCAGTCCCACGCGGACACGTTGGACATGACGCCCATCATGTTAATCATGGACGCCTGTCGAACCCCGTTAGTCCACTGGTCCAACAGGGAGAACTTCATCATCGCGTTGGCGAGCATACCCGTCCAACCCTGACCGACATTGTTCTGCCCAAAGCGATCGAGATTCGACGCAAGGGCGTCGGCCATCAGGCCCGCGCGGCGCGCGATGTCCTTGGACTCGCTGCCCCACGCCTGACAGAGGTTTGCCGTCGCCCTCAGCACCGGGACCTTGTGCAACCCAGAGGCGACAAAGTATGTGGCAATGTCGGGCAGAGAGTTGATGAACGTGCTCTGCAGTTTGCCGACAACCTCGAGGTTTCGAGCGCCGCCCATGAGACCGGCAACGAACTGTCGGTCAGGCCTGACAGAGGCGGCCTCACCATTCAGGACCGACCAGGCAGAGTCGTAGTAGTGTTTAGACACGCCGATTCGCTTCGCCTTGAGCGGCGCAAGGACACCCTGCATTTTGCCGTTCATCTGGTCCGCTTCGGCCTGACACATGCGCTTGATGCCTTGGTTCATGTTGTTGGGGTTCGGCCCCATCATCTCTAGCAGCGCGGCATCCTTTGCCGTGCGGCGCAGGCTCCCGAGCATATTTCCGAAGAACGGACCGTGGCCGAACATCTCCTGATACTCGATGAAAGCCTCGGCGTCCTTGAAGTGGATTGACCTGTGAAGATCGCCACGGTTAGCCCTGCTAGCGCCGCCGCCGAAGCCCTCACCAGCAACAGACGAAAGCTCGAAGTTTTCCGCGCCGTTCTGAACAATCGTGTCATACGCCTTCAGAAGCATTCGCACGATGTCCTCGTCGGTCATCTGCTCGCCATTGAGATCGACGTAGCGACTCTTGTCGATGCGCTCAAAGACATACGCCACCCACGCCCGTTGATTGTCGCCGTATGGGTTCACGCCGTTTGCCGTGTAGCCAAATTCATGTTGGAAGCGTTGAAAGGCAGAATCACCCTTGAGGATCTCTGCAGCCTGTCTCATGCGCGCATCGTCGTGTGTCTGCGGCACGTAGTGCTCGAGCTTGCCCAGATTGCCGCCGGCGGCATTGAAGCGGTCGACCGCCGCATCAGAGAGCTTGTTCCACTTTTCGGCCACGCCCTTCGCGAGGTCAGACCCCGTGTTCACGCCATAGACTTCGCGCACGACATCGCGGGCGAAATCCCTGTCTTCCATGATCCCGAGGATCCCCTTTTGAAGGCCCTCGAGCTCGACAAGGAAGTCCGAGGCGATCTCGGCCTGAGTCGCCTGCACATAGCGATCGACCTCCTGCAGGACCTGCATACCCGCCGAGTAGCCGTGGTAGCCGCGCTTGCGAGCAGTGGCCATGCTCTTCTCAACGCGGGCCTGCGCGAGCACAGTTAAGCGAGCACGCTGTTTGATCTTCAACGCCTCTGTCATCATCGCCTCTTGGACTTCCTTGACAGCCATATCTACTCGCGCCTGTTTAGACATAGCATCCCAAGCCACCGGATCCTTAAGACGAAGCGCCGCCATTCTCGCCCGCACCTGTGCCAACAAATCTGATGCTTCTGTTGGCGTAATCTTTTTCCCGAGAGAAAGTTGTACGCGTTCGACGCACTCTTTGCGCATCTGCTTTTTACGAAAGTCCGTCATTTTTAAATCCCATTGTTTACCAAGGCACACGCGACGGCGGTAGCAACACCATCAATCGCAATCTTCTCAAGCTCAGCCGCTCGAGCATCTTCACGAGCAATCAGTTCTGCTGCGCTAATCGATGCGGGATCCCCATTGGCGTCCTCAAGCGGGATCACCATGTCGGGAGAATCTTCTAGCACGATGAGCGCTTGGTTAGTGAGCGCCTTCAGGTCGGCGTCTTCGGCAGAGGTGCGAACGTGCTCGATGCTCTCTCTGATGACCGCCGCATCACTCACATGTTTCTCCTGTTCTGCTGCCGACTTGAATGTCTTGACATCCCCGAGATCCTGACCGATACTTTCGTTAGGAACTGCAGTTCCAGAAACCTTGTTGTTGCCGACTGAAGTCGCGGGTGGATGCCAGTCCTGGGGTTGCCCTTCGTGCAACGAGAGGAGGCCACGGTCGTGAGTCTGACGATCAAACAACAGGGTTTCTTTTTCTATAGGTTGCTTGCTATAGAACACCGACCCAACACGATAAACCCCCGCCACCTTCTGAAACTCAACCTGAATTACAGCACGGGTCAGTCGCCCTTTCTCATCAACAACAATGGGACGAACAATGCGCAAACTGTCAGCCTTCGTTCCTTTGGACACCCACGCCCAATTCCTCACAACATCGTAAAGTGCGTGTTCAACATTTGAATAACCAGCCTGTTGAAGCTCCTTCTCGTGCTTGCGAATGTGGTCGCCGTTAAGCGTACCTTCCTGCAGTCGTACCGGAAGCGGCAAAACACCATCAACCCCCTCGGGCATCACCATAAGATCGGGCTTCCCATCGAGGCCAAAAACGCGATGAACTTTATCTCCATCACGCCCAACTTCAACTAACTTGAAAGGCTTCGGAGCTGAAATAGGAGCCATACCTTCCTTGCGCATCGCATAGTCAATGGCATCTCGCAAAGCTTGCCCACGCCGTTCGGCCTCAAACTGAACAGCTCCTGCAAGGCTATCCGTCTTGATGAATTGCCCCTCGTCGATTTCAACCCCTGTTCGGTGTGAGAAGTCTCGCATCACATCAAGCTGAGAGAGCGTCGTTACGTCGCCAAACATCGAGGTGCCGCCAGACGCAGCGTCGGCCTCGGCCATCGCGCGGTTCTTCCGGATCAAGACTGCGCTGGACGAGATGTCATCCACAATCCGCTTGTAACCTCCGCCCTCCTTGTCGACCTTCGCAAAGTAGTCGAGGTAGGCCTGCGCCATCGGAGACCGTGTAGTCGTCTTCTGAGCGGCAAGCTCTGACACGGACAGCTTCTGTCCGTTTGCACGTGTGGAAACGAACTCATTGAGCACCTCAGCCATGGCGGTACGAACGTCAAGGTCGCCAGTGCCATCAAGATCGAGTAACTTAGGCGCGAGCGCTCGATAGGCGCGCAACATGGTCGACACTCCGGCTGGAGCCTTGCCTGCATCCAGAAGCCCTGTCAAGCCAGGTGTCTTGTACACAGACTGAAAAATCGCAGCGTCCAAACGCGCATTTGCTTCTGCCGTTGAAACGCCGTTGACGACCAACCGATTGCGCTCAGATGCGGGCATGAGCTGCACGAACTGAGAGATCGTATCGAGAAAAACGTTTCCGTCCTCTGTGAACTTGAGCGATGCCAGGTCGATGCGTTGCGCATCATTGATTGCCTGTTCGACCATGCTCATCTCGGCAGTCGTACGGGTGTTTGTCCTATCGGCAATGTCGACGGGTAGCTTTTCCTTGTCGACCACGCGCACAAGGATCGGCTTCTGCATCTCCGCAATGACATCAGGATCCACGCCATGTCGTGCCGCGTCCAGCATTAGCTCTTTCTTGTACGTATCTGCCGTGCCAAGGTCATACGCGTGATTGAGCGCCGTCACGCGCCCATTACCAGCAATAGCATATGCCGCGTCCACGCCCTCGACTCCGTACAGGTTGTTCGGCTGACCGTTGATGTCGTTGGACGTGATGACCATGTCGGCATCCACCACGACGTACTGACTGTCGTAGCGCGCTCCAGTGCCGTCCACAAGCGTCACAGCAGTGCCGCGTTGAATGTCGGGGATATCCGCCCAATCCGTCACGACGGGCGCGCCGTCGGACAGACTGTTGCTGATCGAGACGCGAAGGTAGTCGGGGTGCGCGGCAATCCCTCGCATTTGCGCAACGCTTTCCTTCGAGGAGCGGTCGCGGTTCTGCAGGATCGCGCCGTCACGCTTTGACTGCGCGGCCAACTTCGCCAGAGACTTCTCGCGAATCTCCTGAATCACCTCAGGATCCACGGCCTTCTCACTCACGCGGACGGTCTTGCCCGCGTCAATCTGTTCGCGCGCGGTCGCCTCGGCCTGATGCGCCTCACGCACCTGCTCGGCGTTGCCGTGGTCGACCGGAAGGTTTGCCTCGGCTGCGACCTGCGTCGCGCGGTAGCGTGCTGCGTCCTCGACGTCCACGTCGGTCAATCCGGGCGCGTCGACCCCCGTGGCCTGCGCGGCCTGCGCCGACCTCGAGCCTCGAGCCTTCCACGACGCACCTGCCGACACGGGCCCCATGAGGCCACCAACGAGCGCATTGACGCCCATCCCGACGGGATCCGTCGGATCGTACTTCAACGCGAGCTTGGAATAGTCAGCATTTTCGAGAACGGTTTTAATCGCGCCCATCTCGTTATAGGACGTGAAAGCACCGAGGCTCGCACCGGTCAATACCTTTGCCTTGATGCTTCGCCCGAACGCACCAGGCACACCGCCCCAAAAAGCGTTCATCGCGCCAGAGACCATGCCGGCCTTCGTCGCAGTCTCATCGTCAACGCCCTCGTCCTTGAGCTTTTGCGTCTCATTGATGCCAACAGAAGCACCGAAGACAACAGGTGTCACAGCGATCGAGGCAGGCCCCGCAGCCGCACCAACGGCGGCGGCCATACCGTACTTCGCCAGACCGTTCGAGACGCCGTAGAGGACCTGAGCGGCCACGCTCGTTTTCTCTGGATCGGGCGTGTACTCGTCGCGAACGAGGCGACGGTTCTCGGCAGCCGTCGCGTCAAGCCACGCGCGGTACTCATCGTCGCCAAAGCCCGCAGACGAAACGACACCCTTCAGCGCAGACTGGTTTTCAAGGTAGGCTGCGCATGCTCCCTGCCAGATGGCGTCGCCCATACCTGTGTACCAGCTCGGCTCCTGTTCCACAGGCTCAACCGTCACCTGCGGAACGGGCGATGTGACCGGAGCGGTCGGGAGCTCCTCCGAATACTCTCTCAGAAAAATCATCTTGCAAAGCTCACAACGCGAATGGTGAAGGGAGAGCCGTCGGCCTGAATGAGCTTCTGCCCGTTGGCCATGATGACATCAAAGTCGTTATCGACGCCCGTCGAGGACATTCTCAGTCGCGCGGTCGGCAGGATCTTGGCGACCTCCTGCCCCGTCAGGGGCGTGCCGTCGGGGAGCTTTGCCACGACGCCCTTGAGGCGCTCGAAATTGCGGACATTGCTTCGCACAGCACTCTCCAGATCACTCAGACGAACGCCGCCCTTGAGCGCGACCTTGTAGCCGTTGTGCTCCTGAATGTCTCCGACGATTTCCATCATCGCCTGCGTTATTGCTTCTCCAGAACTCGTTCCGTTCATGACCTTCCCAGCCGCCACCGCTGTGATTGAATCGACCACTTTTTCGCGCACTACGGGATTGTCAATAAGACCATTCAATGCCTCGACCTTGAGCGGAATACCTGTGCTAGGCGAAGTCACAATGCCGACCTTCGTCTGCTTTTCGGCAATACCCGATTTTCCAAGGAAGTAGTTTTCTGGAACGCCATTGGCACGCATTGATGGATCAGCAGAAAGCAAAAATCCCGTTGCATATTCGTTACCTAATTGGCGCATCACAATGCCCACACCTGCCTCACCAGCGGCGTCAGCAATCTGCCCCAAAAAGACAGCCTTGTCTCTCGCCCCCAAACCGTCAATCTTCGTTTTGAGTCGAGACACCTCCTCGGAACTGAAGATCCTTGCTTTCGTCCCATAATCTGTTGCCATAGAGTCAGCATTCTGAGCACGCTTCGTCACTTGGCCAACGATCGAATTGAGGTCATCAAAATCAATCCCCTTGGTGTCATAGTCACCGGTGGATATCGCATACGCAATCGGATCGTTCTTTCTCGACTTCGTGATTTCGTCTCTAGCTTTAATAAGGGCGTCGCGACGCTTTACCTGGCCAGCATAGTCATCGCTACCGCGGACAGGAGCCGAAGCTTCAATGACAGCATTCATTGCATCGACAGGCATCTTGCGAAATCCATGCATAGCAGCAACTGTCTCGGCGGTCGACTCATAGAGGTCATAGCGACGCTTACCTTCGGGTTCCCCATACGCCTCAACATACTGCTCTAGACTCAACATATCTGCATCCACTCCAGTCTCACCAATAAGCGCAAGACTGTTCTTCTCGCGGAGCGCAAGATCTTGACGCCACTCGGATTGAGCCTCCTTTTGCTTCGTCCAGACCGACGTGAAGAGCTCTGCACGACGAGCTCGAGAAAGGCCATCAATAAGCGGGAGACCAGTCTTTTCCGAATTAATTGCCCGCCATAGCTCATCCTTGTCTCCAGTAAGAGGATGCTTTGCCGCCAACTCAACTGCGAGCAACCCTTTTGACTGACGCCAAAGAGAGTCGTCAAGCTTTCGACGGATGTCCGCACTCATTGAATCTTCTGGAGCTGACCTCAACGCCTCAAAAGCACTTACAGGATCATCCTGAGCCCACGCCGAAAAGCGATTTGCCTGCAGCTGATCCATGTGCGCACGCTTCTGGTTTGCCAAGGTCTCGGCGTCCCAGCCCATCAGTTGAGCCTGGTAGTCGAGCTCCATGTCGACAGAGGCCGACGACTTCGCAAGATACTCGGGATCCGCGTAGTGGTTTGCGGCGTCCGCCTGCAAAGCCTCGACCTTGGACGAGGACGACTGCATCTGGTAGTGCCTCGTCTGGCTTGCGTTCCATCGCTGAGCCTGACTTTGAGCAGACTGCATGCGGTCATAGACACGGGACTGTACAGCCTCACGTGCTTGCGGAGACAACTTGCCGACAATCGCGTTGACGTCACGAGTCATCGCCTCCATTGCGGGCTGGTAATCATCCATTGCATTGCGGCCCATCTTTGTGAGATAGCCGGTCTCTGGATTGTTGAGATGCGCGTCGATCGCACTCATCACCTCGCGCTCGGCGTCGTCGCTTTCGGCCTTGATGACACGGGCGCGCTGAACGTCTAGCGCCTTGACCGCAGAGTTGGCCCACTCCTGCACAGGCATGAGCGCCTTCTTCATAACGGCGTCATAGTCCGTGCGATCCTGAGGCACGTTGATAGGCGAGAACCCAGAGTTACCCGAGTCCCGCACCTGAGGCAGGCCGCCCTGAAAAGTTGGAACCATTGGCATTTAGTACCCTCCGATCATCGTCTTCTTGTAGCTGGACGCAATGTCCGGGTAGTTCCATCCACCACTGCTTTTGCTCGTGTCAAACATCCCGGAAGCATTCATGAGCATGTAGTTGCTGGCCACTTGAGATGCGCCGCCCAACAGCGTCGTACCGAACTTGTCCCACTTGTTGACCTTCTGCGCCTCTGCCTGAAGCGCCTGAGCTTCGTAGCCGACGCCCTTCCACCGGTAGCCCCACGCCTCAGACAAGGCGTTCGACTTGATCTGGTTGACGTCCATCTCCTTGACGATGTCGGTGGACGCCTGCATCTCTGCAGCGCTTCCCTCGCCGACTGCGATGCCGTTTGCAGCCAACGCCGCACGCTGAGCAGACTTGACCTGCCCGGCCGCCATCGTTTTCGACACAATCGCCTTCTCGGACGCACGCAAAGTTGCTTGATACTGGCGCTCCATCATCTGAGCATTGATGCGGGCAATGTTGGCCTGAGCCTGAGCGGCCGCGTTCGAATGCTTGGAAACACCGAAAGAGCCGAGCGCCGTAATGGTGTTCGCGATGCCCTGCGTGATGAGCATCCCGTACCCGAATTGAGCAGGAGTAGCAGACATAGAAAAACCCTCTAAGATGCCTACACCTTAGAGGGCCTATCTCCCTACACGCGCACGATCACGAGAGCTCGAGCACCGTCGTCATGCTCACGATTCTCAGTGGCAACGGGTATTTCTGCCGAACGCAGACTTGCCCGCTCTGAGACCACTGCGGCTGAATCTGGAAGCCTATCTCGTCGGTAATCGGTTCGGGAACATTGCCAGCGAACTCTGTCGAACGAGACGGGTATTCAGAGAGCTTGTCGAACGACGGACCCGCCTGAGTGCCTGACGAATTAACCACACGAAAGAAGACCTCGCGAACGTTCTTCTTGTGGCCGGATCCGTAGGAACCATCCTGAAGCGCCATCGCCGCCGGCAGCGTCTTCATGTCCGCCATGAACGGTAGGCCGACATGGACAACTTTGGCGGGATAGGTAAGCGTGATCTTCCCGTCCTTGACAGCCTGAGGCGGCTCTACTGCGCCGTCCGCAAGAATGCTCACAGTCTCTCCCTCGAGCCAGGTGAGTCCCGTGATCTCCTTCTTTGCCTCTCCACGATACGTGCCTGCACAGTCTACATAGACGCACTCCTTTAGCTCAGAGTACTGGCGCTCCGACATGCGCTCTACGAAGCGTACGGGCTCCCCACCGATCGTTCGAAGTACCTCGACGTAGCAGATGTCCTCTTCTCCCTCCGCGACGACGCACACTGACTCAATCGATCCATTGGTCTCGACAGTAGAAAAACCACCAACCTGCTGTTCGGGAACGTAGGTCATGGCAATCATTTTCCCTGAAGACGAGACGGCCCAAACCATCGGAGTCGGCGCTTTCGAGTAGGCAAGGTCGACGATCGTCAAGTTATCGAAAAGGTGCGGCGCGCGAAGGCACACATCACCGGAGATATAGCCTCCTGCCTCATAGTTGTACCCAAGCTCACGAAGATGACCGCCACGGCCAGCACCGTAGATCATGCTCGATCCGATGACGAGAGGCTGCACGTTCGACGCACCAACATAACTCTGAGGTCGCACGGACATCGAATCGGGCGTGATGGCGTCGGAATTTAGAGGCGACACACGCCACTCTGCTGCGCCAGTCATCAACATCAGTTGAGCAAGAGGCACAATATGCAGGATCCGGTTAGCCTCTCGTGCCGCGACCCTGACAGCGATTCTGTCGTCTGACTGAGTCGGCAGCGAGTAAGACATATCTGCCTCTGTGCCGGGCCTCGTCGCCCACAAGTTATTGGGCCGATTCTGAGTCCCCCCAAACCATCTCCTCTGCTCGAAGTACGAGACAGCTCCTGGATAATCGGGTGAACGACCCACGACAGCCGAAAGCGAAGCGCCACTACCTACCGTAGACACGACCGTCAATTTCGGCGATGTGTAGTTTTGACCGCCCGATCGAACAACCACGCTCTCGATTCGTCCGTCCTTCACAGCCGGCACGAGCTCTGCACCCCATCCCGTCGTGTCACTGACGTCGATACGAAGAGACGACGGTTCGACTCCGATTGAAAAAACCGCCTTCGACGATGCAGTATCCGTCCAACAGTCGCTAGCCGTACACTCCCAATGTACATAGCTATAACTGAGCTCGATGCGCGGGCTAGAGTATCCGCTGCCAGGGGAGGTCACGGTGAAGCCTGTAATCTCAGTCTTGCATACGTCATACCATTTGCTGTTCCCGTCTCCGAACGAGACACTATCCCTACCCTTCGTTTGCTTGACGACCGGCGTAACAACTGCGCCCGCGCCTGTGCCAGTTTCGTCATAAACCCTGCACCAAATTTCAGCGTAGCGATTAACGCTGGTGATTGTCCAGTTGTCGTCACGGATGTGGTCCCCCCCACTCTTGAGCGCCACATTCGTTGTGTCAATGCCGAGGCGGTCGTAGACATACCCGCTACCGCCGTTGTTGACCGTAACCGACGTGATGCCCTTCGAAGAAAAGAAGGCGTCATCGTAGTGCGGAGGCGTAATCGATGCGTCCGGCGTAATGTTCTCATCGATGATCTTCGTCGTATCGGTCTGACCAACATACGCCCAAATACCGCCTTGATCGCGATAGACGCGATAGAGGCCAGCGCCTGTCACAGCGTTCCACTTGATCGTGTTGTACGAGCCATCGCCATATGGGTTGCAATCGATCGTCACAGACGAAGATCGAACAGACTCCTCGGTTCCGTCCGCTAGCAACGCCGTCACAGCGTAAGTCCTCTTGTAATCGGTCGGATTCGTCACATTCTTGTTGATCGTCTGTGAAGCAGAAAGCCCGGTTGGCGCGGGTAGGGACGAGCCGAACTTGATGTCTACCAGACGCCAATCAGTCGCGCCGTATCGGCGCAGCTCCTTCGGAGGATAGTTAGGATGAACCAGCGTCATCACGTCGGCCGACTGGACGTAGTGAATGTCAAAGAGATCGGCCTCAAGGTACGGCGTCTCGATCTCGTATGGTTGTCCATCGACACCCATCACAGTCTGGCCTTGTGTATGAAACCGCACGTACTTCTCACCAAACTCAAGCACCATGGTCTGAGTGATCGAAAAGTTGAACGGGATGAGGCGAGCCTTCTTGCCCTTGTGCTTCGTACGATTGACGTACTTTAGACCAGGCCTCGTAACGATAGGCCCTTGCGGCTCGATGAGGAAGTTCTTGCACAGGGCCATGCCAGTCTGATACTTCCCATCGTCAATGCGTGCATACATCGCAGGCGAGACCTCTCCGCCATTGAAAGCGCGTTGGTAGTTTCGGATTGCCATCAGATTACCCTCGCACGCAAGCCGGACGGCAAAGGCCACTCATCGCGACGACGATGAACAGACATTTTCGAATCAACCGTTTTGGCTCGAGAAAGCGCAGCTTCATACTGCTGCAGGAGACGAATGGCCGCGTCGCTCGAACTGTCCGAGCGCTTTACGGGGCCTACTAGAAAAGATGCAAGAAGGATCACCAGTGCCTGCACAAAGTAGGTCGGGAAGACCGTTGCCGTGTCCACATAGGAGACGTAGGTCAGCACGACGCTCTTCGAATTCGTGAAGACAGCTCGACCCGAGTTCGACTCATATAGCTCGACCTCAAAGTCAAGCGGCAGTCCTTCCTTGCCTACCTCGGACACGCGTAGTAGACGCACACAGTCGGAGGGAAGGAGAAAGCCGTGCTTCCACTCATAGAGATCCTCGTCCACGTTTGAGAGCTCGACGCCTCTGGAACGCCGGATCGCAAAAGACCAATCGTGCTCCTCATAGAGCTTGCGCAAAGCAAGCGGATACCACCTCGCGCAATGACCGGCCTGAGGCGATCCGTCCGGCGGCGTGATGGATGTCACATCACCAGAGTCGCCAAGCATGCCGAGCGCAAGGTTGCAGATGTCAACAGCAGTAGCCATAAAGAAAAAGCGGGACGTTTGTCCGCCCCGCCTCCTGAAAGAATTTTCAGCTGTTCATGCGTCAGGCGGCAGCGCCCGGCAGGAACTCAATGCCCTCGACCTTGTACGTCGTCGGGACTTCGATCACGTCGCTCAGATACGCCGTCATCGTGCCACCCGTAATGGAGGTAGGCGTCGTCTTGAGACGAACGTATCTGCGATGCTTGACCGGCATCGGAAGAGCAAGACCCTTCGTCGTGTCGGCAGGCTTCAACGTACCGGACACAAGCACCGGAGCGAAATCACTGTTGTTGTCAGAGTCCTCGATCGCAATCACGATAGAGGTTCCGGCGAGAGCCGTCGGGAACTTGCAGACCACATAGAGCGGTCGATCATTCAGACCGGTCGTCGGAGCCTTCTGAAGGAAGTCGATCACATCAGAAGTGATAGCAGTGGTAGCCGCCTTCTTCTCGCAGAACGCGAGCTTAATATCCATCATCTTTCCTCTCCTTTACTTGAGAATCTTGCCCGTGTTGGGCATGATGTCCGTCCCAAGTCGATGAATCGGCACGCCGCGGAACGTCATGCACTTGCGACCTGCGACCTCATCCTGAGAAAGAAGAACGTTGTCCTTGTTCAGGATCTGGCGAGCCAGGAAGCTACGGGTGTTGTCGTTCATGTAGAAGGCGACACGACCCTGCTGCTCGTCGGGCAAGCGCTCAAGAGCATCGATCATCAGATCGAGAAGGTCCGGACCCGTCGTGTTCTTCTTCGTCAGCTTCGTGGAGTCGATGTTGGCGATGCGGACGACGCGCTGCGGATCGTACATGGCAACGCCAATATCCCAAGCAAATTCCGTAATTTCTGCACGGAAGCGCTTGCCGTTGGCGTCAAACGCGTACTGTTCGCCCATGTTCTCCACAGAGAGACCAGCGTTGGAACCGTTCTCCGGATAGAAAAGATACGTCGAAGCAGGATCCCAGTTGATCAGAAGGATGTCCGTCTGCTTGTTTTCGGTCGTACCCTTGGCATCGATGATTCGATCGGCAAACGCTTCGTTCTGAAGCGTGACGATGTTGAGAATGCCGTTCGGGTCGCGGCTTTCGAGGTTGCTGTCGCCGTAGAGGACCTTCTTGAGGACAGACCGGGAGAGGCCGCGCATGAAGCCTTCGTCCGTGCGAAGACGGAAGGCGGCGCGCTCATTGGCCTTGCGGGTGTCGAGAAGGGACTTGTCCACTTCGGAGCGAGAACGGACCATGGCGGCAGCGTAGCGAACGTCCGCGCCCGTCACGCGCTCAGCATCCCAACCTTCGTTGAAGGCTCGCACCTGACCTTCCGGGTAGGACGTCACGACCTTGCCTCGGTCACCGAAGCCGTCATTGCCACGCTGAATGACAGCCTGGTCAAAGAAGCCGTTGTAATCTCTGATGGTATGGATAAGCTGGCGCACCGGCTTATCGCTGGTAAGACCTTCGAAGTCCGCCAGAGTGATCGGATTCGAGTCAGTCACAACATTCGGCATTTACTTGCCTCCTTTCATTGCGTCTTGGTAAAACTGCTCGGCGGTATATCGTCCGTCTTCGGCAGATCCGCCACCGGGGTACTTCGCCTCGCCGAAAGCGCGTCCGATGCGGCTCAGCAGTCGCAAAGCGCCCGGATGGTTGCCCATCGGAGAGCTTAGGAACTCCTGAATATCCGCGTCGACCTTACCATCAGCGTTACGCGCGAAGGTGTCGCGAAGACGAGCGATGTCAGAGAGCGACTGCGTGAGCTTCTGGCCACCGAACTCCTTGTCGGCTTTCGACTGTTCCATCCACTCATTCGAGATCTCTGCGATACGTTCAGCAGAGCGCTTCTGAAGTACGGGAGCCATCTTGTCAAGGAACCCTTGCGCCTGTTCCTGACTGAGATTTAGCTCCTTCGCTACGCCTTGGAAGGCCGTGCCGACTTCTGTATCGAGCTCGGTACCTTCAGGCATCTTGAAGTCCTCGTACTTCTCGGGGGCGCCCTGCTTCTCGCCTTCGCCCTCCTCTTTCTCGGCACCCTCTTCGCCTTCTGCCTGACCTTCAGCACCGGCTTCGCCAGCCTCACCGTTGCCGCCTTCCTGCGGCTCGGCCTGCTGCTTACCCTCGTTGCTTTCGGCAGACGTCAGCAAAGTGCCGGCATTCGTGTCGGACTCTTGTGCGGCAGGAGCGGGCGCAGTGCCCACACCGCCGGTCGGAGTCTGTTCAGTCGCTTCCATTCGCTTCGTCCTGCATTAACCTGTAAGCATTCGCATCCACCGACATGATTCGATCAAGGAGCTTCAGCCCAACATTGCGCTGGCCCTCATTGAAGGCCATCACGGCAATGTCACGATCAAAGCTGTTTCGGTAGATGCCCGTATCGGAAAGTAGCTGCCACAGGACAATGCGTCCGTCGCGCGTGGCCAGTACGGCCTTCAACGCATTGGCGATCTTCTGCAGCCTGATCCTTTCCTCTTCTCGAGCCTCGACCTCCTCCCTGCGGAAGGGATCGCGCTCAGGTGTCATGATGTCAGTCGTCATACTTCACACGCGCACTTACTGCTGTGCCATTGCCGCAAGTCCCTTGACGGCCTGACCGGCCATCGTGGAATCGTCGGACGGAACGCGGCCGAGCTTCGCCAGAGCGTCGGCAGACTGTTGCATCTGTTCGGCCTGCGCCTGCTGTTGCTGGGCCTGCTGTTGCTGTTCAATCGCCGCCTGCGCCTCATCGGTTGGAACGACAACGGACGGAGCAACAGAGAAATAGTCCGCATACTCGTCAACGAGATTGAACGCGTTGAGCTTCTGCAGGATGTTCGGGTTGACCTGGGCGGCCTGCATGACGCGACTCACGAACTGATCGAGACTGTTGGCACGGATCGCGCGTTGAGAGCGCGCCAGCATGGACGTGTACTCGACCGACAGCTTCTGCCCTCGGAGCTCTTCAGGAGGCGGCGGAAGCTGTCCCTGACGCGCGAGGATGTCAAAGCATCGCTCGATGAGCGGACGCAAGACCTCCTCGTTGAGACGAGAGAGCACGGGCCCGAGCATCATTAGCTTTTCCTCGTGACGCTCGGCCACTTCGGTAGCCGTCATCTGTCCGTGACCTGCATTCGCAATCATCATGAAGAGGTCAACGTTGAAGGCCGCATTGATGCGACTGCGAACGTCCGCGATGTCTTCTCGAAGATCTCCAAGCGGCAAGTTCACCGCGAAGGCCGGCTGCACCTGATTGCCTGCACCGGGATTGTCAATGTACGAACGTCCGCCAGGCAGAAAGTCGACCTCATTGTCGCGAGCGTCTGCCGGCATGATGAGCGGCGGATTGACCATGTAGTCGACCGCATTGCCCTTTTGAACTTGATGATGATTGAGCTGAAGCGCGTCGCCGATTGCCATCATGCCCGGCGATTCCTCGCTGTACACGTCCGAAGCCGATGCGCCCCACCTGCCAACGACGGCAGGAAAGTCTCTGTAGCCTGACTCGTCGAGGACGCCTGATGCATCCTCATCATGATCGACCTGAATGACGACCGACCTCCACGGCATGTTTCGGTTGTCGAGCTTGCTGGGATCACGGTCGAAGCGCGGCTCAATGGCATGAATGCAGACGAAGGGCTCATCTACCTTCCCCTCGTCGTAGTTGGTCAGAACGGCGCGAGACACCCTGTCTCGTCCGTAGCGAGAGACGAGCTGGCCCGCCGTCATCGTAAAACGACGATAGAGCGTGTCAGGACGCCCCCTGAAGTCACAGCCGATGCAATACTCGCCGCACACGAGAGGATGCGCCACGAAGCTGTAGACGGGGTCCTCGACGATGACGAAGGCCGCCACGCCGAAGACGCCAACCTCGCGCCATGTGTGCTGTAGAGCCTGATAGATGTTCGTCTGAGTGAAGGCCATCTCCATGATGCGCTGGACATCATCGAGCCAGACCTTCACGGCATGCGACTCGTCGAGATCAGGGGAGCCAGTCGTCAGCGAGAACCACTGCGACGACGGATCCGTCATGCCGGACATGAGACCGGCCTGCAGGATGTTCGCAGCGCGGACCGCCGTCGAGTCGTAGATGCGATTCCAACGGTCCCGTCCCTCGTTCGTCTTTGATTTGGTGTACAGGAAGCGGCCTGACGCAGGCGTGATGTGGCGACTGATCTCGAGCCACTGTGAGACGTATGGCTCACGCTCTACCTTCAGGCGCTCCCACCTGCGAAGGACACGCTCACGCAGGTCCTTATCCTTCATGGCTTACCCCAACTTGCCGCCGGCACCAAGGTTCAGATCTCCGACGCCACCCGCACCTGTGAGGAGCGTGGAGCCGCCTGACAGACCCGCATTCGTGTTCTGATCGAGGATCGAGCCTACGTCTGCCGACTGTCCCCCCTGCTTGCGCTGCTGTTGGCGCTGCTGTGCGGCCTGCTCCTTTGCCTGCTGCTCGGCGCGCTTGGACGCGGCCTCTTGGGCCTTCGCCTGCTTGTTGCTCGAATAGACGGAGGCGGCAGCACTAGCCGCCGCGATTGCACCGCCAACAATGTAAGCACCTACGGTTCCACCTGACATGAAGTCCTCCTAGACATGAGTTGTTCGTATTCGTCCGTAAATTCCTCCTCCGCCTCCTCAAGCGTTTTGGCTTTTGAGGGGAAGGACATCGTGATGTACGTCTCGGACCGCGCGATGAAGATTTGCGATCTGCCCGGTGCTCCGCGAAGCACGGCATAGCCAACGATTTCTCGGGCATCCTCACCGACCTTGACGATGCAGTCACCAGCAACGGTGACGAGCGTCGGCACCTTGATGACTGCGCCGCACAGAATGGAACTGGCCGGCATCTTGACCGTTCGGACGTACATGCCACCATGAAAGAAGTGCTCGGTCGGGAAGTCGTACTGCGGCATCTCTGCGACGACAGCACGCATCCTCATCGTTTCGTCGAGATCCTCTGGAGAGCAAGCCGGTAGGTCTGACACAATCGAAAGGGCACTCATAGCTTTTTCCAGAAGAGCGTGTTCATGGGCGTCGCGACCTTCTCAAAAAGCTTTTCGGCACGCGTCCCCTTTTTCACACCCCAGTAGAAGCCGTAGCACCCGTCTTCCTTGGCGAAGCGCTCTGCAGCCTCAATCAGGGCCCGACCGACGCCACCCTTTCGGTAATCGAGGTCGACCCACAGAGACTCCGACGACGCAAGCCTTTTGGCCTTGAAGTGCGGAATGGTTGTCGTGACGTAGTTGACGAAGCCGACCAGGCGGTCACCGTCAAAAGCGCCGACACTGTGCAGCGTCCCCTTGATCTCAAGCCACAGATACTCTTGATAGTCAGGGTCAGGCTCGAGGTCCGGATATCGCACGTCCTCTCCGTACTCCTTTACGATCTTCGGCCACGCGGGATTTTCCCAAGCCTCTCGGCAGGTGATTCGTTGGATACTTATGGTCATCGGATGCTCCTGTAATGGCTACATCCTCCCTCAGCAACCTCACCACACGCGCACTGATCATGCTCTACTACGACGATCCTTCGAACGAAAGCAAAGAGAGGCAAGAAATCAACCGGCTTAAGGAAGAGGTCAAAAGATTAAGATCGCATGCAATTTTATTGGCCGCTTCAAACATATCAGGTCTAATCATTTGCATTGGCATTGCGGTCTCAAATGGAGCATATAGTCAGAAGTTCTTTTTATTTTCTTTTGGTGATGTAGCATTTTCTTTAGGAATCATTTGGTTTTGGATTAACGCCGCATACCTTTTTATAGGTGCTCCTTCGACAAAAGAATTGAACTCCAAACTCACATGTATTTGCGCCTCGATCATAGTGTTGCTATCGTTAGCGACAATGTTTTTGTTCTATAGGGTCATACTTCCATATTAACGATACGGATCTCTGCTCCTGATCTCTTGGCGTCGACGCCCAACCGGGGGCGTCGGGTTGTCGCAGTATTCATTCATGCGAACTGCGAAGGTCAGGGCCAACGCATCGGCATTGTCCGGCGACGCCATGCCGCGCTTTTTCATGTCCTCTTTCTTCTCGAGCAGGATTTGATTCGTTGGGGTGTAGCCGTATTCGACGCCCGTCAGGTCAGTCTCAAGATCAGAGTCCTGCGGCAAGCAGCCACCCTGCGCGATCCACTCTTTCATGCGTCCCCACATCTCAGCACGGAGATTCTTGTAGCGCTGTGTATTCGTAGCGCCAGAGCCGAAGTTGATTGCGTTGACCGGATAGCCGTTGTGTCGGAGCCAGTCAACAGGCGAGGCACCGACGCCGCCGGTGTCGACATTGATGACGATCTTGCGAACGCCGAGCTTTCGCAAGTGGTTGAAGTGCTCAGCCACCTTGGCTCCGAGCTCGTGCCCGTCTAGGCCGTGGAACTTCTGCTTTGCGATGGAGCGCCCGTCAAGAGCGAAGCGCGTCCAAATCACCGACGCGTCATCACCGAAGCGCGCCACGTCGACGCCGATGATCGCTACCGTCTGCGCATAGTTGACGACACCCATAGGTCGCTCCATGGCGGCCTGGACGATGTCACGAGGAATGAACTGCATGCTCGAGCTATTCGGGAACTCTCCTCGGACACGAACGCGGAAGAAGTCAGAGTCCTCGCCATAGTCCGCGAGCCATTCAGCAATCTTTTTCTTGTCCGTCATGGCGGCGTCGCGGCCGTCGACGTGTCGGTTATTCCAACGGTGACGGAAGCGATTGAAGCACTCATAGAAGCGCCCGGTCGAGCGCGTCGGGTTCCCGAACGCAAACCAAAAGATCTGCGTCTCGCTGTCAGTCAGAGCGCCTTCCGTGACCTCCCAGATGCAATCAGCAATAGCCGATGCTTCGTCGAAGATCACGATGATGCGGCGCTTCTTGTTATGCAAGCCGGCGAAGCCTTCAGGCTTAGTCTCTGACCACGGGATAGCGTCAGCACGCCATGTCTTATCGTGGCCCGGCTGCTTGCATGCAACGGACATAGCCGACACTGAGAACCAATCCTTGAAGATACAGAGGTTGTGCCACTTCGCCACTTCTGCGAACGTCTTGGTACGAAGCTGGTTCTCGGTGTTAGCAGTCACGACGATTCGAGTATCCGGGAACGTGCAGAGGCCCCATAGAATGATCCAAGCGACAAGGCCAGACTTGCCAACGCCGTGACCTGCAGCCACCGCGTACTGCATGACGTGCTCCCAAGCCTCGCCAGACTGTAGCTTGTCTCTCATGTCTGTCAGGATTGAGGTCTGCCACTTGTCGGGACCGGCCATGCCCTCGAGGGAATCTTTGCCCCATGGGAAAGCAACCTGCACGAAGCGCAGAGGATCCGAGGAGCACTCAGCGGCCAGATACGTCATGGCCTTGCCGATGCCGGCTTTCGTAGTGAGGTCAAACTTAGGCGTTGTCATTGTCATTTGCGCAGAAGGTCCTGGAGAGTTTCTGAGAGCGTTTGAATGGTCTGATCCTTGTCGACCTGTTCGCGGCCCATGCCAAGGCACTGGGAGAGTGTCTTGAGCGCGGCATTCGCGCCCGCAGCGTCGACGGGAACGAGAATCGGGTTTCCGTCTAAGTCGAGACGCGGTTCCCCAACGATGTCGAGCTTCGGGACTCGTCGCGCACAACACTTGGCAAGCTCCTTGAGCTCTGAGAAGACGAATGCCGCATCGACGATCGCCTCCTCCTTTGCCGGTTGGCGAAGAGCCTCCACAGCGTCTCTGACCTCAACATTTTTCAACAGCCTGCTGGCGATTCTGTCGGCCGTTTTGGCGCTATATCCTGCCTTCACAGCGGCCTCAGACGCATTCTTGAAGCCTCCTCTCGCATATTCATTGACGAACGCCTGCTGTCTCGCATTCAGCATTCTCACCACCTCCTCACAAACGTTTTCCACCCTGCCACCGACTGACAACGTCGACGGCCTGAGATGTAATCCCTGAGCGTTCTAATCGGCATATCCAACATCAAACTAATCTGTCGATAGGTATACCCCTGTTCCCTCAACTGACGCGCATGCTCGACGTCAGAGTTCAAATAGATCGCGTTCACATGATCCTCGCCGATTGCCCGTCCGTTGTCGTTCACAGCTACAGTCATCCGGTGCTCGGAAGTAGCGTGGATATTCGAGCTTGACCTTTCGGATTGCGGCATCGATGATCTTTGCTCGCCTGAGCGAGTTGTCCCACGCGACTCGTCGCGCGTCGGCGGCAGCTCGAACAAGGCAAGCTGACGCCACTGGCGGGAGGAATCCAGAGACTCCGAGTTTTTGTTTTTGGTCATTCATCAGTGTTCCTCTCTCCAAAAGAGATCGATCTCCACGCGGCCGTGGGGACGGTCAGGCTCTCGGACTGCGGGCTCGAGCAGGTGGAAGCACCTGTCATCGATGCGCAGTGCCTGAGCGATGCCGTCGAGTGAAGACTTGAGCGACGCGATCAAGTTGTCCTCGTCGCGCGCCCGTCGGTCAGGCGGGAAGAACGTGCATCGATATCCGATGCTCCCATCCGGCACGGCCCGACGGCCCTCTGCTTTGCTGTATGCGGCGGCAAAAGCGACGCGCCTAGCAGCCGCTACGAGCTTGCGCTTGATGGCCCAGTGGCAGCGCGCATTCGGCGAGAGTCCATGTGCCGGCCACGGTAGGACGACGCGTAGATGCTTTTTTCTCATGGATATTTCCTCATCAGTCATCGAACCAGTCGCCCTCGAAAACCCACGCGACGAGCATCGCGAAAAGCAGGACGCTCCCTATAAGGCATTCGATTTCGTCCATTTCCTTCCCTTTACCTATCTGGTTCCCCGTGGGATGATTGACATGCAGGGCCCTGAGAAGTTCTGCTTTGTTCAACCAAACCACGGAGGATTCGTTATGTCCGTCTACGACGACCTAACATTCGCCATCGACAACAGACGTGTTGTCAAATTCACATACGATGGTCACCATCGTGTCGTCGAGCCTTTTCTTCTTGGCGTGACGACTGCAGGCAAGCCCGCACTGCGCGGCTACCAAACAGCAGGTACAAGCAATAGCGGGACAGTGCCCGCATGGCACCTGTTTTCGCTGTCGAAGATTTCCGCCATAGAGGTGACGCAATCCTGTTTCGAAGGCGTAAGGCCGTTTTACAACCCAGCTGATAAAGCCATGTTGCGTATCGACGCTCATGTTTAGCTAGCGCTCCGCAGTCACACGGGCCTGCCGGATAAGCGGGCTCGTTGTGCACTGCGCAGTCGGAGTCGTGGATTACTCCATTCGTCATTTAACAAACTCCTCTTCCCTTTTATCTGTCTCCGTGGAATGATTGATCAGTGCTCCCCAGCACATCCTTTCAACCAAACCACGGAGAAATTCAATGTTTAAATTTGAAGTTCCTGAAAACGACCAATCGGTCTACGAAATCACGACAGAGAGCGGGAACCACTACTTCGTCCGATGCCCTGGCGAGCGTTCATTCGAGTCCGACGACAAGGTTCGAGACGGCATGCTTGCCTTCCTCGTCGTTAACGGAAACGAGCGTGCTGTCATGCTCCGCCACCTCAGTTGCATTGCTAACGTCACACGTCGTCCTGACCTCCCTGTCGGCAAGACTCGACCTCTCCACATGGGGAGCCTGATGTGGCGCCGCCCTGGCGAAGGCGTTGTGGGATTCCTTTCATTCGATCTGGCGTAGGGTCTAGGAAACTGGCTTGCGCCGTCTTGATCCGCTCGTCTGCCGGCGGACGGTAGTCCTCGAAGGGACGTAGCATCCCTTCTGCGGATGACTTGTCTCCGACACAGGCCTCAAGGATCGCGGGGATATCAAACGCCGCGATCCCGAGCGCGTTCGCTAGGTGCATGGCCGCGAGTACCGCACGGAGCTTGTTGTCCAGTCCCTCGGCCTCTCCGAAAACCGTGACCGACTCATGGCCGACACGGACCTCACCAAAGAACGGGACGAGCTTGTCACCCTCGTTTCTACCGGTCACGCTGAAGTAGATTTCACGTTGCATCAGATCAACTCCTCGATGCTCATGATTCGCTTGCGCTGGCTCTCACCCTTGAAGTAGAGAAAGACGCTCGAACCATAAATGCGGTTAAAGATGCGTTCGCCCAACTTCGCCTTCAGCGTGTTGGGATTGATTTCCTTCGTGTCGGGCTTCACGTCCGGCAGAAGATTTGTGACGTAGATAGTCGGAAGGTGCTTGCTGTAGCGCACGTCCAGCAAGGACATCAGTTGTGACTCCTCGAAAGCTGAACCGTTCTGAACGCCGATCTCATCGATGACGAGGAGCGGTGCCTTTACGAGGGCGTCATAGTCTGCCGTGTCGGCCTTGAAGGCATCTGCCTTGCGAATGGCGCGGAGCACGTCCCACATCGGCACGTAGAGCCCCTGCACCTTGCCGAGAAGCTCCTGCAGAATCGCGCATGCCATCATCGTCTTGCCGGTGCCGCACTGGCCGTAGAGGCAGAAGCCGACACCCTTTGGAGCGATCTTCTCGAAGTGGTCGACGTAGAGCCGGGCCTGACGAAGCGCCTCATGGAGCTGAGCATTCGTCTCACGGAAGCCCTTGAGCGTCTTGCCTACGAACTCATCAGGAATGCGTGCGCGGCGCAAAGCGGTAGCGTGAGCTTCATTCTTTGCGTCTTCGGTGCGCTTGCGTTTCAGGGCTTCGGCTTCGTCATGCTTGCGCTTCTGCTCAGCGATGAACTCAGGCGAGTTCCTGCGCTCCTCTTCGCACTTGGGACACTTGCTTGTGTGGACAATCCGACCAGAGACGATTGCCTGCTCCGCGATGTACTTCCCGTGCTTTGGGCATGTCACCTCAACCGGTCGAGAAAACGTTCCCTTCAAATCCATTAAAAACTCCCGTCTCCGTAGTAGGCTTCATCAAAGATGAGCGGCTTGTTGTTGCGTGGTGTGTATGACTGGCTCTGCGGCCTGCTCTTGGCGAACTCTTCTGCTTTCGTCGCCCACGTTCTCCACGCGGCCAGCCAGTTGCTGTACCGGTTGTCTTTGGAAAGGTGGAAGTTGACGAACTTGGTGAACTCCGTCTGAGCGTTGATGCTCGGATGCTTTGCCTGTGCGTACTCGAGGTATTCAGGCGGGATAGAGTCGTCAGGCGAGAATGGGCAGCTTGTCTTTGGCTTGGCTCTTGTCGCCTTTGGCTTTTCGACCTTTTTACCGTCGTTGGTAAGATGGTCGGTTTCCCACGGCGCTTGCGCGGGCAAGCTACCTTGTTCCTCTTCCTTGTTAGATTCCTTGTTAATTCCTTGTTCGGGTGTAAGTTTTTGCAGGGGTCCCCTGTAGGTTTTTACAGGGGTCCCCTGTAATTTTTTGCACCCCTCCCCTGTAATTTCTTGCAGGGGTGCAGGTTCTTCACCCCCTGTAATTTCTTGCAGGGGTGCAGGTTCTTGCTGGGCTTCTGAAGTTGGCAGTCTGTCAAGGTGCAAGGTGAAATAGCGCTTTTGCCCGGGCATCTGTACGGAGGAGATAAACTCAAGGTCATGTAGCACCTTAAGAGTCAAGCGAACAGTACGATCGTTGACGCGAGAGATCCGCGCTATAGCTTCTGTCGACGGGAAGCAGGCCCCCGTCTTTCCGTTATGAAAGAAGGCGAGGGCTTCCAGCACATCGACCTGAGTGCGATCGGTCAAACCCGATGCGCGGACTTTATGCATAGCCTCGTAACTCATGATTCCCCTCAGCGGCCTTCAGTCAGGGCGCGGTCTAGGGAAGTGCCGGAAATCAAATCCCAGTCAATGTCTGGGAGGAGTTCTCGACGCGTTACAGCACCTCCCGTCTCTCTTTCGATTCGGCAAGCAAGGGCAACGGAAAGTCGCTTGCCATAGATCACGTTATTCAACGACGTGAGCTTGATGCCGCACCGATCAGCCAGTGCGACGCGCTCAACCTTTCGCAGCGAGCGCAGATATGCATTTGCACGGGGTAGCATTGAAGAATCCCTCGATTTGGTTTACCTACCCCGTAAGTGTACACCATTCAATAAACTGTGTTGGGTTATCCTTCGCTACTCGCTCTCCTAAGTTCGCAGTTTGCCCCGTAACTTCCAATGGTTGATAATCGGGGTTACACCACAATTGGGAGGATCCATTATGCGGGACATAACCTGTACTCGACGACACAATCTAAAACGGATTGTCTCTAGCTACCCGTCCCAAGTAGCGTTTGCTGAAGCCGTCGGTAAAACCCCTCAGCAAATCGGCGGAATGCTTACTGGGTCAAAGAGTTTTGGCTCAAAAATCGCGCGAGAGTTAGAAGCCAAGCTGGGACTGGAGCCAGGCGTTTTGGATCACCAGCAAGACAGCGATTTTGTTCGTATCTCTGAGATAGGACGAGAGTCGGAGCGAGACGGATGGTTCTCCATCCCATTGCTTAACGTAGAAGCTTCGTGTGGATACGGGAGCGAGACCGGGCTCATCTCGATCGTCGGCGGGATTGACATGGCCCCAGACTTTCTGCGAACCTTGCCGGGCGTCGTTTCACCTAACGGTCTGCACGTCGTCAACGCACATGGCGACTCAATGGAGCCCACTATTTGCGACCGAGCCTTTTGCGTCGTAGATACCTCTCAAACCCGCATAATGACGGACGGCATCTTCTGCCTAATGGCTGATGGTCAACTGTTCATCAAACGTCTCCAGCGCAATCTGGATGGCTCGATATTGATGCTTTCGGATAACCCGCGTTACCAACCGCAAGTCATCGACAAGGCAACGCTTGAGCAGACAACAGTCATCGGACGCATCGTTTACGTCTATAACGGTTCGTCACTCTAATACACAAAACACCCACAAGCATAGGCCCGTCATCATGACGGGCTTTTTTTGCGTCCTTTGATCAAGAGCAAACCAAGTTGGGGTATAAAATGGTTGACAAGCATAACCCGTTATGGTTTAATAACTGCACACGGAAATCCACCGTTTTGGGTTTCTATCACCCAAGCCGCAAGGCTTGGCGTCGATGGGAAGGGCATCGAATCTCGGCGCGCTACAGCGCCCCCTCCCGCGGACGAAACCCCGCCCTCCCGAGCAAGGAGCCTCGGCGGCGGCACGGAGCGAGAGAAAGGGACTGCAGCGATGTCCGAATCTCGGCACTTAGCTGTGTCGGGGACCGCCTGAGAAGCGGCTACGCCGTTGGCTAGAAGGGTCTAGCGACGCGCAGTACAGCTCAGAACGGTAGTCGCAAAGGTCGCGTATGAAAAGTACACGGATGTCGGTAAAGCGTCGGGATGGGATCCACCTGCAAGCGACACATCGCTACACCCAAGTAGATCGATCAGGATCAGTCTTCGGACAGAGGGCATGTTAGCCCCGAGCGGCCAGAGCGCTAAACGAGCGCAGCCGCGACCTGATCGAAAGCCGATCTAAGCCCCTTTCCGCAGAGAGGGCTTAGATGGGTTTTCGAAAGAAAGGATGATAGGCCGATTAGCAATTGCAGCACCCGTGTACACGGGTTGCGTACACCAAGCTACCGGTTCAATATACGCAACAAACTTTGCATACATCCAACCAGGGCTCCAGTGTACGCAACGAATCTTGTGTACACTAAGGCGCATCTGACGGTACGCAAACTCTTGTTCACCATTGAAGGATCTAAAAATATGCCGGCTGCTCCGTTTCCCCTTCCTTTTTTGCCAACTGATTTCGACCAACCATTACCTTGGAAAGGTTTTGGTAAGTACGAACATCTTGCTTATGGCGCATTAACGAGACTCGACGGCATGATGATTGCGTCGTCTAAGCCAGACTTGTTTTGGTTGACGTGGTTGATGAAAGAAGCTCAATCTTCCAACGTGATTGAAGGAACCGTAACAACATTCGATGAGATTTTGGGTGGAAACGCCGGCGTCGTCGTTCCTGCAGAAAGACGCGATGACGTTCAGGAAGTCATGAATTACCATACAGCAATGCTGAACGGTACTCAGGAAATTGTACAAGGGCGACCTCTTTCACTGTCTTTGATTAAAGCGTTACACGCCATATTAATCAACGGCGCTAGAGGAGCTCAAAAAACGCCCGGCGCGTTCAGGAATGTTCAGGTTCATATTGGAAGACCAGGCGAGCCGATTGAAAATGCCTCGTACATTCCGCCGAGCCCTATATGTGTGCAAGATCTTTTAGAAAACTGGTTGTTATTCTTATCAAGGGACGATATAAATCCAGCGGTTCAAGCCGCTGTCATGCACGCACAATTTGAAATGATACATCCGTTTCTTGATGGCAACGGACGTATGGGGCGCCTTCTTATTACTTTGTTCTTGACGCACAAAGGCGTTCTTACAAAACCTTGCTTCTACATGAGTTCTTATTTACAAAGCCATAGAGAGAAGTACTATCAAACTCTCGGACTCATTTCAAAAGATGCGAACTGGAGTCCTTGGATTCAATTTTTCCTAGAAGGGGTCGTTGAACACTGCGAGCATAACACACGCCTCCTACAAGGAATGACTGACTTATATGAAAGATCAAAATCCTCGTTTTCTAACGAAACCAACTCTGCATTTGCGATTTCTTTGCTAGATTACGTTTTTGAATCCCCCATTTTCACAATACCGGGGATTCGTCAGAAGAACCCCCACATATCAAAACAAACAGTTGTGCAGATCGTTTCTAAACTTCAATCAGCAAAGATTATTGAAAAAATATCTTCAGGCAAAGGAAGACGCCCAGCTGTATACAAGTTCACCGCATTGATGAATTTACTTTCGTAAACTTCCCTCATTTTCAACAAGCCCTCGGCACAGCCGGGGGCTTTTTTATTGCCTGAACATCATGCAAAAAATCAAAGACTTTGGGATCTGGCCTAGTGAGCCGCCAGACCGGCACATATCTGCAGACGAGAGGCTTTTGCGTTCACCCCGGCTCCCTCACCCACCACAAACCAAAAGACATTCACGCGCCCTTGCCCGTGCCATCACGAGCCGGCAGTTCTTCCGAGCGAGGGCGTCTGAATGTCTTTTCTTTTTTTCGGAGGCGTCATGAAGCGCTTTATTACTTACCTCGACGGTCTCGCACGTCGCACTTACTTCGGCACGGACGGTACCGAGCCTCAGCGCTCTGGCGTACTCGGGTACTTCATCGAGGGCCTCGAAGGTCTACTCGGCTTCTTCGGCTTGGTGATCCTGCCGGCAATGGCGGCTGCCACCATCTACCACTGGATTTTCGATTAAGGAGAACGATATGGCTTGGAACTACCCCGACGGATGCGGCCCCGACGACTACGAGAAGTGGTTCGGCCCCGACCCCGAAGACGAAGAGGACGAAGACGAAGACGACGAAGCAAGCGACGGATCCGACAAGGATAACAGCGAGGACAACGACGACGAAGACAACAACGACGATAAAAAGAATCAGAAAAACAATTCTGATCCGAAACAGTCTACAAATAAAATGGCGGCTTTATTAGCAAAAGCAGCCGCAAAAAATCTGGAAAAGAGGTAAAAGGCATGAAAAACAAAGACATTGAACAGCTGTCACGCGAGCAGCTGGCACAGAAATTCAATGAAGCATTGAAAACCGAAGACACCGAACAGGTGGCACAGGCAATGGCAGAAATGGCAGCAGGGATCGAAGAAGAGATCTTGCAGCGTGCAAAAGACGTGGCAGTAGTTGAGCAGCTGGACGCACAGGCAATGGCAGCACGCGGACTTCGCCAGCTGACCAGTGAGGAAAAGAAGTATTATGAAGCAGTGATCGGCGCTATGAAGTCCGAGAACCCGAAACAGGCGCTTGCATCTATCGACGTGACAATGCCGAAGACGATCATTGAAGATGTATACGACAGCTTGAAGCTGGAACACCCGCTGCTTGCAAAGATCGACTTCAAGAACACATCCTACATCACAGAATGGATCATGAATAAAAACGGAAAGCAGAAAGCGATCTGGGGCGACATTACAGCGGAGATCACAAAGGAACTGGAAGGATCCTTCGAGAAGCTGGACATGTTAATGTACAGCTTGACCGCATTTCTTCCGGTTGCAAAGTCCATGCTGGATCTGGGTGCAACATGGTTAGACAGCTACGTGCGCGAAGTGCTGAAAGATGCGATCTACGTCGGTCTGGAAGAAGGTATCGTCTGCGGAACAGGCGTGAAAATGCCTATCGGAATGAACAGAGACATTGAAGCAGCACACGGAGACGGTGAAAGCTATGTAAAAAAGACTGCGATCAAAGTCAAACAGTTTACGCCGGAAACATACGGCGGTCTGGTCGGTAAATTAGCAGTGACAAGAAACGGTCGCCCCAGAACGGTTGCATCACTGATCATGCTGGTAAGCCCGGAAGATTACTGGAAAAAAGTAATGCCCGCAACTACGGTGCAGCGCCCGGACGGAACATTCGCAAACAATGTCCTTCCGTACCCGACAGAAATCATTCAGACAGAAGCACTGACAAAGGGTGAAGCAATTCTGGGAATTGCAGAACAGTATTTTGCAGGAATCGGAACTGGAAAAGAAGGTACTATCGAATACGACGACAGCGTGCGGTTTTTGAAACGTGAAAGAGTGTATGCAGCGTTCTTGTATGGCAATGGTCGTCCGAAGGACAATAACGCATTCTTGCTGCTTGACATTAACGAGTTACAGCCTGCGGCATACACCGTGGTGACGGGAACCGACACCGTGGAAGTAGAAAAGACCACATGGACAGAAGAAGAACTGAACGCAATGACCGTGGAGAAGATCAAGGGACTGGCAACATATAAGGGCTATGCAATCACAAAGACTGCGAAAGCAGAAGTGATCGCGGAATTCTTAGCAGCACAGACCGCAGCTATGGCGTAAGGAATAAGCAAAGGCAGCAGGGCAAAAAACCTTGCTGCCTGTAATTGAAAGGCGGTGCAGTATGGCAGATGAAACAACAAAAACGCCGGACGAACAGCTGCTTGAAGACATTCTAAATGAACTGGACATGACACTAGCTGACGAAAGCATGCAGAAAAAGATAAAAGACATCATGCAGCGTGGAAAAGCCCGGATCGAGAAGATCGGTGGAAAACAGCTTGATTTTGCAGAGAATCAGCAGGCGCGTGAATTGCTTTTTTCGTATTGCAGATATGGACGTAGCAACGCCATAGAACAGTTTGAACATGATTTTTCGTCACAGCTGACAGGCTTTGCACTTGACGAAGCGCTGGCAACGCTGGAAAGCGGGGCAGAAAATGAAAGCAAAGTTTGAGGAATTCAACGACGGAACCGCCAGAATATGCACTGTGAACAATGACGGACTTCTGGTGGATAAATACGAAAAGCCACTGCGATTCGGAGAAGAAAACGTCAGTATGAAACGGCATTATGCAGCACAGGCAGCAGACACACGGGTTGACAAAGTGATCCATGTTCAGCAGCGAAAGGATCTGAAAGCGCATGAAGTCGCTGTGATCGGTGAAGATCAATTCGACATAGAAAAAGTCGATCAGATCAACGATACCATGCCGCCGATCACAAAATTGTCCTTGATAGAGTATGAAAAACACAGACGAAAGGATTTTGCATGAACGTAGGCGCGACAAAGAAAATCAGACCAGATCAGCTGACCGGAACGCTTGCAGAAAGTCTGCTGGAATGGGAGCGGGAGAACGAAGAAAGGTTCTTCCGGGCGATTGACGACGCAGCCGACGCATGCAACGAAACGGCGGGACAATATCTGACACCGGGGCATGGTTACAAAACATTTTGCAATAGAACGGCAGCTGACAGGGCGACACAGCTACAGTACCACATGGCATGTGGAAGCACCACACTACAGGCTGACACATTTACTGGAAAATGGACACTTGACACGCGACGGAACAAAGCGAACAAAAGCCGTAAAGCATATCAAATACGGGCGACAGATCGCAGAACAGGTGCTTGACGAAAAAATGAAAGGACTGTGGGAATGACAGACATCAAAACATATCTGGAGACAGAAACAGAACTGCCAGTAGCAGACACGGCGTTTGATAAACCACAGAAGCTGCCTTTTGTGGCGTTCATAGACAAGACGGCACAGGACGGCGACGACTTCCACGCCCGGATCGTCGAACACAATCTGACAGTAGA